>OLVX01000535.1_pt1 | contig 37217 bp, 41 predicted proteins | sample 1673271 | NCBI WGS metagenome assembly OLVX01 (sample SAMEA3178939, study PRJEB25190) | human gut metagenome | biome: human gut; feature: human-associated habitat; material: faeces | place: Austria | collected 2013
TACTTTGTGTATGAATTAGTTGGCTGATTTTGTAATATTTAATGAATGTCCCTAAAGATGAACAGGGAAAAGTATGCTATAAACATACACCATCCACAAAAGAAATAATATAAATTAAAATACCATGCCTAAAATTACAAACTGGCGGTTATAGCCTCAGCCAAATCTTCATAACTTGCCAACGGGTTATCCGTGAAAACACTACGGATAACCAACTCTTTATCTATGACATAAACACGAGGTATCCCCGATTTAGCAAACTGATAGTATACCGTGCGGTTTTCTTGGGCCGAATAGGGCAAGGTCAAATGATTTTCGTTCCAATAACGGACAATCTCTGCCGAGCTCTCTTCCCTGCTAATACAAACCATCCGGATTCTTCGACCGTAATCCGTATATATTTTTTGCAGCACAGGAAGTTCTTTCCGGCAGTCCGGACACCCCGTATGAAAAAACACAATCAAAGAAACCTCTCCTTTCAGAGTTTCGGAAGTTATTATTTGTCCATCATCCATTGCCACAGAGAAAACAGGAATGCTCTCTCCTGTTTGTAAATCAACAGTACCTTCCTCCACATCATCATCAATACACGCCGTACACATTACACAGGTCCAAAGCAGAAAACAGACCGTTTTTATCCAATTCTTCATTTTCATTCCCATTTTTCTTCTTTACAAAGATAACATGATTTTCATGAAATTACTACTTTTGCAGCATGAAACAAGAATTAAAAGAAAACCAAGGACTACCTGCCTCCTTACTTTGGACGCTAGCAATTATTGCGGGAATCTCCGTTGCCAATTTATATTATAACCAACCTTTATTAAACCGCATCAGCCGTGATCTCCAAACATCCGAGTTCACCGCCAACCTGATAGCAATGATTACCCAAATAGGTTATGCCATCGGATTGCTGTTCATTATTCCTTTGGGAGATTTATTTAAAAGGAAAACCATTATTCTAATCAATTTCACAGTCCTGGTCGTTTCATTACTAACCATCGCACTGACTCCCTATATCCATCTCATTTTATTTGCCTCTCTGCTGACCGGCATTTGTTCGGTGATGCCACAAATCTTTATCCCCATAGCTGCCCAATTTTCCACTCCCGAAACCAAGGGAAAAAATGTAGGTATGATTGTATCGGGATTGCTGACAGGTATCCTGGCCTCGCGCGTAGTAAGCGGAATTATCGGTGAATATTTAGGATGGCGGTTCATTTTCTTTGTGGCAGCCGGAATGATGGTGATATGTGTCATCATCATCATGCGTGTACTACCCGACATGCCATGTAATTTCAAAGGCAGATACAGTGATCTGATGAAATCCTTGTTTTCATTGGTTATGGAATACCCCCAGTTACGTATTTCTTCCTTACGTGCCGGAATTGCTTTCGGCTCATTTCTTGCTCTATGGACTTCATTGGCATTTAAGATGGAACAAGCCCCTTTTTTTGCGGGAAACAACATTGTAGGGTTATTGGGATTATGCGGCATAGCAGGAGCTCTCACCGCCTCGTATATAGGAAACTATGTACAGGTTTTGGGAGTCAAACGACTGAATTACATCGGTTGTGGTTTGATATTTGCAGCGTGGTTCTCGCTTTATTCCGGTCAGAACTCCTATGTGGGAATCATCATCGGAATTTTTATCATAGATATAGGCATGCAATGCATCCAGTTAAGTAATCAGACTACGATTTTCTCTCTTAACCCGAAGGCGGCCAACCGTATCAACACCATTTTTATGACGACCTATTTTATTGGCGGTTCCATAGGTACACTTCTTGCCGGAATATTTTGGCACTGGTTTGGATGGCAGGGAGTAGTAGGAACAGGTATCACACTGGCAACCTGTTCCTTTATGATAAATATCTTTTCAAAAAAATAAATCAGGAATCCATATCGCTTAGATGCAATTCCAGCGCCTTGACCGAAATATAAATCTCGCGTACAGAAATCCCCAAAGAAATAATGAGCAGCACAAGCGCCAGTCCAAAAATATATACGGATATAAGGTAGAACTGTATATACATTAAAAACATACTGACCACACAAAGCAACAAACTTCCGATACCTGTCACCTGCATGGCACGTGTCAGATAAAGACGCTTGCGGAGATTAGCAATCTGTGCTGCTGTCACAGCCGAATGATTCTCACGATATTGGTCCTTCAACGTACGCACTAATTGAGCGTATGAAAGAAAACGATTAGTATATGCCAACATAATCAGCGATATGGCAGAAAATAATAAAGCAGGAGTTGTTAAATCTATTTCCATTTTTATAGGTATTTCAAAGTTAGAATATTGCAAAGATAAAGTAAATATCCCGATATTCTCCTTCCTTTTTACAATGAAAGGAATATCTTTGCAATAAAAATAATTCAAATAAACTAATATGCAAACCATAAAATTATACATAAAAGATTGGTTGGCTATCCATCCTTACATCCAACAACAGGCTACAGACAGATATTTTGTCGATCTGGCTAACCGATTATACTCCACTTGTACGATAAGAGAGATTCCCGAATCCATAAAAAAGAAATTATGTCTTTACACCGCTGCCTATTTTGAAGATGTCATTTCAGGTTTAGGTCTATGGCAAGCATTCATCAAAAAGCATCTGGAACTATATGATACGTCACTTCCTTTCTATACCATCCGGCCGGATTATATAAAAGATGAGATCAATGAAGAAGATATCCGCTTCATCATTTGGAACACTTTAGAGAAGGCTCCATATAAACATCCGTATATCAATCCGATGGACAGGAATATCGAAGAAACCTCGCATTCATTTTTCCGGATATTGGATGAAGAGTATGAAACGGCTCCCGCCAATGACACGTTACAGGATTTCTTTATGAACTTCAAAGGAAAAGAGAACGCAAACCATAAACTACGCTGGCTGTTCGGACACACTTATCTCACAGAACCATCTGTACAAGAATATATTGCACAGGTTACAGAAACCGACAAATTCATCATTCCATGTGGCCCCCTTGCCCTGTTTCTTCATGAATGGATTGACCTGCTGACCAACGGAGAAACCGAATGTTGGGAAGAGATAGAAGGACTATACCCTGCCATTCCCGAAATATCGGATGAAATGAAGGAAAGGAACCACCATACCTATCAATTGTTCACGCAAGGCACAAACGGTGCCCGTATCGTATATCTGGAAGGATATAAGGAACTACACCGTTTCCTTACCCAAGTATTACAATGGCCGGACGATTCCAATCACACTTTGCCCCAAATGAAGGAACATAAGGATTTCATCATGATGGTGAATTCCGAAAAAGGTATTCTACTGGCGAAAGATATATGCAAATATATCAGTGACCCTCTTAACCCGATGTATGATGCCGCAACGGCTGCCCAAGAGGCATTCAGCCTGCTTACTATCCCGACCAAATGCCCACCGGACCTGATGGAATATGTAATAAACAACCACTATATCCCCGATGCACAATTCCCCGAATTTGGTGAAAGGGAACTGGTTCAAAAGAATGCGGACTTTATAGCCCGCCACTCCTTATTATATTACTACAGGGGAGATTAGACTCTCCCCACCGCTACTTCGTTCACCAAAGATCTACTTTCAGCAAAGTCTTTCACATTTTGCAGAGTAGTATGAGCAATATTCGTCATTGCTTCTTTGGTAAAGAATGCCTGATGAGAAGTCACAATCACATTGTTGAAAGACAAAAGACGGGCTAAAGTGTCATCATCAATAATCTTGTCGGACTTATCTTCATAAAAATAAGGCTCTTCTTCCTCGTATACATCCAGACCGGCATATCCTACCTTTTTAGTCTTCAGCCCCTCTATCAAGGCATTGGTGTGAATCAACTGCCCACGCCCCGTATTGATAATCATCACTCCGTCTTTCATTTTACTGATGGAATAATCATTAATCAGATACTTTGTCTGTTCTGTCAAAGGACAATGCAGGGAGATGATATCCGAACTATGATAAAGTTCATCCAAAGTACAATAAACCACCTGATGTTCACGGGCAAAATTGTAATCGGGATAAAGATCATATGCAAGAACATTCATACCGAATCCACGTAATATCTGAATTAAAATCTTGGCAATCTTACCCGTACCGATAATTCCGGCAGTCTTGCCATGCATATCAAATCCCATAAGCCCGTGCAGGGAGAAATTCCCGTCACGTGTCCGCATTGTAGCACGGGGAATCTTGCGGTTGAGTGATAACATCAACGCCACCGTAAATTCGGCAACGGCATAAGGTGAATAAGCCGGTACCCGTACCACTTTCATCTTACCTGCCGTTGCCGCTAAATCCACATTATTATAACCTGCGCATCTTAAAGCCAGCAGTTTAACACCATTATCCGCCATTGCCCGGATAACTTCGGCATCAGCCGTATCGTTTACGAAGATACAAACCACATCCACTCCTTTGGTCAACACCACGTTATTCATATTCAAATGGCCTTTGTAATACCTGATATCAAAGCCAAACTTCTCATTAGCCTCCGTAAACGAGCGTTCGTCGTAGGGTTTCGTGTCGTAAAAAGCTATTTTATAAGCCATAATTGTTTTTCCATTTATAGTTCATATAAATAACAAAAACACGGCCCCTACTGTTCACATACTGACTTATAGTTTTTTCAGTTCCGTGTACAGGCGCTGTACAGGAAGCCCCATCACATTGAAGTAACTACCTGAAATACCACGGACACCAATGAAACCTATCCACTCTTGTATACCATAAGAACCAGCCTTATCCATCGGCTTGTAAACCCGGATATAATAATCGATCTCCTCATCGGACAATTCTGCAAACGTTACTTCTGTCACAGCTGAAAAACTTCGCTGAGCCCCGGCGGTAGTCAGACAAACTCCGGTTATCACCTGATGGGTCTTGCCGGAAAGCTTCCACAACATTTGCCGTGCATCACCCTCGTTATGAGGCTTGCCCATGACTACACCATCCAACCATACAATGGTATCGGCAGTAATAATCAATTCGTCCGGATGCATGGTATTCCGGTAAGCAGCCGCCTTCTCGCAAGCTATATACAAAGGGATTTCCTCTGCTTTCAATGTATCCGGATAGGTTTCCTCTATGCCGGGTAGTGTTTTTACTTCATATTTTATACCTAAGCCGGATAACAATTCTTTGCGGCGAGGAGAATTGGAAGCAAGGATTATTTTATATTTTTCTAAATTTTCCAACATAACTTTTCTTTATTTCATTACCACCCGAAGGCCTTTTCATGAGCCATCCATTTTCCTTGAGCCTTCAAGACCTGTTCCACCACGTCACGGCCACATCCATATCCCCCGTTACGATGAGAAATATAAACAGCTGTTTCCTTTATCTCAGGTGCCGCATCAGCAGGACAACAAGGCAGCCCACACAAACGCATCACTTCATAATCGGGAATATCATCGCCCATATAGAGTATCTCCTCATCCTGCAATCCATATTTTTCCTTCAAATGGGCATACTCCCGGGTCTTCACCGCAGCAGCCAGATAGACATCTTTGATACCCAGCCCCTCATAACGCTTACGCACCGCCTCGGTATTTCCACCGGTAATGATGGCAACATGCAGCCCGCATTTCACAGCCAACTGCAATGCATACCCATCCTTGATATTAACCGTACGCATGGGTTCACCATTGGGGTGCAAATAAATAGTTTCCGCACTCAATACCCCATCTACATCAAATACCAATGCCTTTATTTTCTTTAAATCATAGTTTATCATACCACTTATGAGTTCTTTCCCTCTTTATTTGCCTGAATGACAGACAAAGGGAGATTATGAATACTTTTACTTATCTTTTCGTACAATTCCTGCAAAGACTCCTCATCCGCCAACATCTCCAAATGTTTGCTTATTACGTTTTCATCGTAGCGTACAGCCGGACCTGTCTGCGCCTGTGTGGGAGAAAGTTCATGTACTTTGTCGGCAGTTTCGTCTATCAGCGGAAGCATCACTTCAAAAGGAATCCCCTGCTTTTCCAGTATATGTGAACTTAATGCATACATATGATTTGCAAAATTACAAGCAAAGACTGCCGCCAGATGCAAATACCTACGTTGCCCGGAAGTCACTTCATACACTTTAGGACTGAGACGAACTGCCACCATACGCAGCAATTCCACTTCTGCCGGAGCAGATGCTTCTATAAAAAAAGGTACAGTATTGAAATCCACTTCACGCTGCTTGCTAAAAGTCTGCATAGGATAAAGTACCCCATAGCGTTTTACCAATCCCTTCCATAAATCCATAGACATACTACCCGCCGTATGTACAAACAAGGCCTGCTCCCTTCCTTTCACCAATACAGGAGCCAATTGTCGCAAAACTGCATCTTTCAGCGCTACAATATACAAATCGGCATCCCGACGTATCTCGTCCGGCACAATTGTGTAGTCTACTGAAAGTCTGGCAGCCAATGCAGAAGCAGATTCCTCTGTACGGCTGTATACCTGCAAGATAAGACACCCCGCCTTTTGTAAAGCAATTCCCAGATGGGTTGCCACATTGCCGGCTCCTATCAGAACTATTTTCATCATCGGGTCGAAACTAAATATAAAATAACTCCCACCAGCAACAAAGCCGCCGGCAACAAATAAGCAGACATCTGTCCCAACAAAGCTATCACCAAACCGATATTCAATATCAGCCATATACCCGCCAATACAATTCCTACTGACTTATCGGCCTTGAACCAAAGGAAAATAACAGCTGCATACAGTAACAGATTGTCTTTCTGCATAACCCATGGCAACCCGTGTGAAGCAAATCCTATAAACTTATCGATCAGATAAAGCATCCCCATCACAATGAGAAACACCGCAGAAGCTTTATACGTATCCTTATGATTGACAGCAGCCACGTTTACTTGCCTCCATATTTATTAATGTGAATTTTCTCCCATTGTAAATGCTCCTCATTAAAAGGCTTGCGTTCCATACCCTTATGTCCTACCGCTATAATGGAAACCACCTGCAACTGCAACGGAATATCAAGCAACGTATGCACGTATTCACCCGAGGGCATCCCGGTAGCGGTAAAACGTTCACGCACCTGTATCCAACAACTTCCCAACCCCAAATCTTCTGCCTGCAACTGGATCATTATGGAAGCAATTGACGCATCTTCAATCCAGACATCACTAGCCAACGGATCAGCCATCACAACTACAGCCATAGCAGCATCCGCTAGGAAAGCCGCCCCCATCTCCTTACAATGGGAAAGTTTTTCCAACATATCCTTATCATCTACCACAATAAACTGCCAGCAATTGCTACGTTTAGAAGACGGAGCCATCAAAGCAGCCTTCAACAAAGCAACCACCTCTTCCTGTGTCAACTCTTGATCCGTGAACTTACGCATGCTGCGTCTGTTCTTTATTAAGTCACTAAATTGTTCCATAATATACCCTGTTAATTTATTTTTCTGCACAAATATACAACTAGAATGTGGATTGATAAACAAAAAACAATAAATTTGCAATTAGAGATGCCTGTCAGATTAAGTACATATCGCAAAGGAAATGCCATTCCCCCTCTGCCGGGAACAAGCATTTTCCATTCTACCGAGTTGTTTCATGTCTTTGAAATGACCCGGGGATACGAACCTTTGCTTATCGTAGCCTATATAGGAAACCGTCCTGTAGGCAAATTACTGGCTGTCATCCGGAAGAGTGTGCGCCTGTTTCCCCCCGCAATCATCAAACGATGCGAAATTTATGGCACAGGCGAGTATTTTGATGAAGCACAAAATAAGGAAGACCTGTTCGGGGAAATGTTGGAACATCTCACCAACGAAGTATTATGCAAATCGTTCCTCATCGAGTTCCGCAACTTGGAAAATCCGCTATTCGGATACAAAGCCTTCAGAAAGAACAACTATTTCGCCATTAATTGGCTAAGAGTACGTAATTCACTGCACAGTAAAGCTCCTTACGAACGGCTGAGCATGTCTCGCAGAAGACAAATAAACAAAGCTCTGAGAAATGGTGCCATCATGGAAATAGCCGACAATGAGAAAGATATACAAGATTTCTCACGAATGTTGAAAAAAGCCTATTCCTCACAGATAAGAAAACATTTCCCGGACATCGGCTTTTTCCGGTTATTAGCATGGCAGAACCCGGAAAAAGAATTAGCCAAAGTGTTTCTTGTGAAATATAAAGGCAAAATCATCGGTGGTTCTATCTGCCTTTTCTCAAAAGAAAGTGCCTATCTGTGGTTCTCAGGAGGTATGCGGAAAACCTATGCTTTTCTTTACCCCGGTATTCTGGCCGTATGGGCACCTATTACCTATGCTTACGAAAAAGGATATGCACATTTGGAATTCATGGATGCAGGATTACCGTTCAAAAAGCACGGTTACAGGGACTTTGTACTCCGCTTTGGCGGCAAGCAGAGCAGTACACGCCGCTGGTTCCGCTTCAGTTGGAAGTGGCTGAACAAACTCTTGTGCAAATTCTATATTTAACTCATTTTTGTCTTTTTGTCTAAAGTGTTGTGAAGCATCTTGCAAATAAGAAATAAAATTGAAGAAATATTTCTTTATTTAACTCGAAATTACTTTCTTTGTGCAGTTTTATCTGAAAACTTGAGTATAAAACCAAACTATTAAAATTATAAGATCATGAAAATCTCACACATTGAACACCTGGGCATTGCCGTAAAGAGCATTGAAGAGGCCCTGCCGTATTATGAAAACGTATTAGGTCTGAAATGCTACAATATCGAAACAGTAGAGGATCAGAAAGTTAAAACCGCTTTTCTGAAAGTAGGTGATGTTAAAATAGAACTACTGGAACCTACAAGCCCCGAAAGCACTATCGCAAAGTTCATTGAAAAAAATAATGGCAACGGTGGTATGCATCATTTGGCTTTTGCAGTGGAAGATGGTGTGGCAAATGCGTTAGCCGAAGCTGAAACCACCGGCATCCGTCTCATTGACAAAGCTCCGCGTAAAGGTGCTGAAGGTTTGCAAATTGCTTTTTTACATCCCAAATCAACTTTGGGCGTCCTGACCGAGCTTTGCGAAAAACCATAAAACACGAGATCTGACTATTCACGATTGAAGTCAGTATATTTAGTCTGGTTCAAGCGTAAATAGAATTATTTTTTAATCGTAAATTGTAAAATCATAAGTAAAATGAGCAATCAACTTGAAAAAATAAAAGAGCTTATCGAACGCCGGGCTACAGCACGCATGGGTGGAGGTGATAAAGCAATTGCAAAACAGCATGATAAAGGAAAATATACAGCCCGCGAACGCATAGCCATGCTGCTGGATGAGGGCAGTTTCGAAGAAATGGATATGTTTGTGGAACACAGATGCACCAATTTCGGCATGGAGAAAAAACATTATCCGGGCGACGGTGTAGTAACAGGTTGTGGTACCATAGAAGGACGTTTAGTTTACATCTTTGCACAGGATTTCACTGTTTCTGCCGGTTCTCTTTCAGAAACAATGTCTCTGAAAATATGCAAAGTAATGGATCAAGCTATGAAAATGGGTGCTCCCTGTATCGGTATCAATGACTCGGGTGGCGCACGTATTCAAGAAGGTATCAATGCATTGGCCGGTTATGCTGAAATTTTCCAACGCAATATTCTTGCTTCAGGTGTTATTCCGCAGATCTCAGGTATTTTCGGTCCTTGTGCAGGCGGAGCTGTTTACTCTCCTGCTCTGACAGACTTCACCTTGATGATGGAAGGCACATCATATATGTTCCTTACCGGACCGAAAGTGGTAAAGACTGTTACAGGTGAAGATGTAAGCCAGGAAAACTTAGGTGGTGCAAGCGTTCATTCAACCAAATCCGGTGTTACTCATTTTACTGCCAAGACGGAAGAAGAAGGGTTAGCCATGATCCGCAAATTGTTAAGCTATATTCCTCAGAACAATCTGGAAGAAGCTCCCTATGTAGACTGTACCGATCCTATCGACCGTCTGGAAGACTCTTTGAACGAAATTATCCCCGACAGCCCCAACAAACCATACGATATGTATGAGGTGATCAGCGCCATCGTAGATAATGGTGAGTTTTTGGAAGTCCAACCTCACTACGCTAAAAATATCATCATTGGTTTCGCACGTTTCAACGGCCAGTCTGTAGGTATTGTTGCCAACCAGCCCAAATACCTGGCGGGTGTGCTTGACAGCAATGCGTCACGCAAAGGTGCTCGTTTTGTACGTTTCTGCGACGCTTTCAATATACCTCTTGTTTCATTGGTAGATGTTCCGGGATTCCTTCCGGGTACAGGACAAGAATACAACGGTGTAATCCTCCACGGTGCCAAGTTGCTGTATGCTTACGGCGAAGCGACTGTACCCAAAGTGACAATTACCCTGCGTAAATCATACGGCGGATCTCACATTGTAATGAGCTGTAAACAACTTCGCGGTGATATGAATTATGCATGGCCTACTGCCGAAATCGCCGTTATGGGTGGTGCAGGTGCAGTAGAAGTATTATACGCACGCGAAGCCAAAGAACAGGAAAATCCTGCCGCATTCCTAGCCGAAAAAGAAGCTGAATACACCAAGCTGTTCGCCAATCCTTACAATGCTGCCAAATATGGTTACATTGATGATGTGATTGAACCGCGTAATACCCGTTTCCGCATCATCCGTGCATTGCAACAGTTGCAGACTAAGAAATTAACCAATCCGGCTAAGAAGCATGGTAATATTCCTCTTTAATTAAAAATTAAAAATTGAGAATTGAACATGAAGAAATTAAATATAGGAATATTCCTTTCTTTGCTGCTGATGGTGGGATTATGTTCTTGTGGAGAACAGAAATCGAACACCAAGCTGGTACTGAATGAAGTGCTGATTGAAAATGAGAGCAATTTCCAGGATGACTACGGAGTACACAGCGCATGGATTGAAATATTCAACAGATCATTTGGTAGCGCAGACCTTGCCGGTTGTTTACTGAAGGTGAGCAGCCAGCCTGGAGATACTGCTACTTATTTTATCCCTAAAGGTGATGTATTGACTTTGGTCAAACCTCGCCAGCACGCTTTATTCTGGACAGACGGCGAACCCAACCGCGGTACTTTCCACACTAATTTCACACTGAATGCCGCAACCGACAATTGGATTGGATTGTATGATTCAGGCAAAAAATTATTGGATCAGATTATTGTTCCGGCAGGCACATTGCAAGCAAACCAATCATACGCACGTGTCAGCGACGCAGCAAATGAATGGGAGGTGAAAGGTTCCAGCGCAGACAAATATGTGACTCCGAGCACCAATAACAAGACTATCAACAGTCATGCAAAGATGGAAAAATTCGAAGAACACGACGGTAGTGGTATCGGTATGGCCATCTCTGCTATGAGCGTTGTATTCTGCGGTCTTCTTTTACTTTTCATTCTCTTCAAATGTGTAGGTAAGATTTCTGTAAACCTGAGCAAGCGCAATGCCATGAAGGTAAAAGGTATTACCGACAAGCAAGAAGCCAAAGAAAAGAAATTGGGTGAAGCTCCGGGCGAAGTATTCGCCGCTATCGCCATGGCCATGCATGAAATGCAAAGCGATGTACATGACGTGGAAGAAACCGTTCTTACCATTACCCGTGTAAAACGTAGTTATTCACCGTGGAGTTCCAAGATTTATACCTTGCGTGAAACTCCCCACAAAAAGTAAGTCACCAATAAAAAGATAAAATGATGAAAGAATATAAATATAAGATCAACGGTAACGTATACAAAGTTGCCATTGGAGATATAGAAGACAATATCGCTCATGTTGAAGTGAACGGTACTCCTTACAAAGTGGAAATGGAAAAAGCTCCGAAAGCTGTAGTGAAACCGGTAGTTCGTCCTGTATCAACCAGCCCTGCTCCGGCACCAGCTACAGTAGTAAAGCCTGCTGCAACTTCTACAGGTAAATCGGGCGTTAAATCTCCGTTGCCGGGTGTAATCCTTGATATCAAGGTAAATGTGGGTGATACCGTAAAAAAGGGACAAACCATCATTATCCTTGAAGCTATGAAGATGGAAAATAACATCAATGCAGACAAAGACGGCAAGATCACCGCAATCAATGTAAGTAAAGGAGAATCCGTTCTCGAAGGTACTGACCTTGTAATTATTGAATAATATGGGAGAATTTATCAACTTTTTAGGGAATAACCTAGCTGACTTTTGGACATATACGGGTTTTGCCAATGCTACTGTTGGTCATATCGTAATGATCCTGATAGGTTTATTCTTCATATACCTTGCCGTGGCCAAGGAATTTGAGCCGATGTTGCTCATTCCTATCGGTTTCGGTATCTTGATCGGTAATATTCCTTTCAACATGGAAGCCGGACTGAAAGTCGGCATCTATGAAGAAGGTTCTGTTCTTAATATTTTATATCAAGGAGTTACCTCCGGATGGTATCCACCACTTATCTTTTTAGGTATCGGTGCAATGACGGATTTCTCGGCATTGATTTCAAATCCTAAACTGATGTTGATTGGTGCTGCCGCACAGTTTGGTATTTTCGGTGCATACATGATTGCATTGGCAATGGGCTTTGATCCGATGCAGGCTGGTGCTATCGGCATCATCGGTGGTGCGGACGGTCCGACAGCAATCTTCCTTTCATCCAAACTGGCGCCTAACCTGATGGGAGCTATTGCGGTATCTGCCTATTCATACATGGCATTGGTGCCGGTTATCCAGCCGCCTATCATGCGTCTGCTCACTACCAAGCACGAACGTTTGATCCGTATGAAACCACCACGCGTCGTTTCTCATACAGAAAAAGTAATGTTCCCTATCATTGGTTTGTTGCTTACTTGTTTTCTGGTTCCGTCGGGTCTGCCTCTATTGGGTATGCTTTTCTTTGGTAACTTATTGAAAGAAAGCGGTGTAACCCGTCGCTTGGCAGAAACTGCCCGCGGTCCGCTGATTGATACCATTACCATCTTATTAGGATTGACAGTAGGTGCTTCCACGCAAGCTTCAGAATTCCTTACCATTGATTCGATTTTGATTTTCGCGCTGGGTGCATTGTCATTCATCATTGCTACCGCTTCGGGAGTTATCTTCGTAAAGATATTCAACTTGGTATTAGGTAAGGATAACAAAATCAATCCGCTTATCGGTAATGCCGGTGTATCTGCTGTTCCTGACTCGGCACGTATCTCTCAGGTTATCGGTCTGGAATATGATCCTACCAACTACTTGCTGATGCATGCCATGGGTCCCAACGTAGCCGGTGTAATCGGTTCTGCCGTAGCTGCCGGTATTTTACTTGGGTTCTTGATGTAATTCATTGAACAACAATAAATAAAATCCTCTTCAACTAATATGTGGAAGAGGATTTTTTATTGATATAGATTAAGAAATGAATGATTTATTATGATTTTTGAACGATTAGTTATATAAGATATGCTGAAAAACATATAAATTTGCCGCCGTAAAACCAAACTAAATTAAACGAAGATGGAAAAGAAAACAGTTAAGTACCATATTCCCCAACACGGAATATATATGTACGCACGTACTAATTCTGGGAAAACTGAACTCATTGTCCTAAACAGCACCGATGCCGAACAAGTGGTGGCAAATGACCACTACCGCATAATGACAAATGATTCAAAAAGCGGTAAAGAACTTATCAGTGGCAAAAAAATTGACCTTACCAAAAATATGACAGTCGGTGCACGTCAATCATTGATTATTGAATTATAATTGTTTTTTTAAGGTAAGAAGGTAAAATGAGAAAGTAAGAATAAAGGCGGCTTTTATTAAAGGGCCGCCTTTATTTATATCTCTGTCCACCTCTTTTATTTACGTGAAACAATTGTCCCTGTAGCTTGATTAGTAGGCATAACCAACATTTCTGCAATCTGCATATATTCCGGTACGGAAGCTGCAAAATAAACCGTTTCCGCAATATCATCTCCCGTCAATGGACGAATGCCTTTATATACATTATCCGCCTTTTCCTTATCTCCCCGGAAACGAACAACTGAAAAATTTGTTTCCACCAGCCCCGGTTTGATATTAGTCACTCTCAATGGAGTATCAACTAAATCTATACGCAGTCCATCCGATAAAGCTTTCACAGCAGCCTTTGTAGCACAATACACACTACCTCCCGGATAAGCAGCATCTCCGGCAATAGAACCAATATTAATAATATGTCCTCGTTTACGTTCCACCATTCCCGGTACGATCAGGCGTGTCATTGCCAGCAAAGCCTTAATATTAGTATCTATGACAATATCCCACTCATCCAGACTGCCTTCCTGTTCTTTATCCGTACCGATAACCAACCCAGCATTATTCACCAATATATCAATGGATTGCCATTCCTTGGGCAATGATTCCAAAGCAGACGTTGCCGCTTTACGGTCGCGCACGTCAAAAGGAAGCAAATATATTTTCGCACCATATTGCTTTTCTAATTCTTCTTTCAATGCACTCAGTTTATTTACGTTACGGGCATTTAAAATCAAACTTGCTCCCTGTGAAGCAAACTTGCGAGCGCATCCGGCACCGATACCGCTGGAAGCTCCTGTGATAAAAACAATCTTATCCATTTTATTATTTCGATTTATTAAAGAACTTACTGAAAAATAGTATTTGATAGTCTATGGCATTATTCCAATACCTGCCTGTATGCCCACCCGGACGGATGATAAAGTCATGATTTATTTTCTTCTTCAACAGTTTTTCGTGTACAGCCTTATTCACTTCCAGAAAAAAATCATCACAACCGCAATCTATTATAACAGCCAAATCACCATTCTTTATCTTATCCAACTGATTAATTACCGTATGTTCGTCCCATCTCTGCTTGTTGCTCGCTTCTTCACCTAATTGCTTCTTCATCTCCCAATTATTGGGAAACGGACGGATATCTAAACCTCCACTCATACTACCTCCTCCTCCAAAGACATCTTTATGACGGATGGATAACCATAAACTTCCATGACCACCCATACTTAACCCGGTGACAGCACGTCCCCCTCTCTCCGCTTTCGTAGTAAAATTCTTATCAATATAGTTCACCAATTCTTTTGACACGAATGTTTCATAACGGTACTCCTTGTTCAAAGGGCTGTCCCAATACCAACTGTTCTTCCCGTCCGGACAAACAAAAATGATTCCTTCCTTATCAGCTATCCGAGGTAATTCCGGTTTTATCCCGAGCCATGTTCCCGCATTGCCCCCATATCCGTGAAGCAGATAAAGTACGGGACATTTTTCACCTGCCATGGCTTTATCCGGACAGATGGTAATTACCTGAACCTCTTTATTCATTGCATCGCTATGTACCGACAAAGTATCCACCTTAGCTGCCTGCATTCCTACAGACAAACACCAGCTTCCTATCAAAAAAGCCCAATATCGTTTTTTCATGTATATAAAAAATTACCCGATGTAAAGGTACAATATAATTTGCAATTTAGTTGCATCTTCTTTCCGCTATCTTTGTTGTCATAAATAAAAAGAAACAATGAAAAAAATAAAATTAGAATCAGTTTTCAATGAATTCACTTTAATGGGAATAGCTGTATCAGGAGCATTCTATCTAGGAGAATACTGGGAAGGTATTGCCGTTATTCTGTTCTATCTCATAGGTGAATGGTTCCAACACAAAGCTGTACACAAAGCACGCAGCGACATCAAAGCATTATTGGATGTACGTCCCGAAACAGCCACTGTAATATATAACAACACATATAAAATAACAGTACCGGAAAAAGTACAGCCAGGAGAAACCATTGAAGTAAAAGTTGGAGAAAAAGTACCTTTAGACGGATTTTTGCTGGAAGATTCCGCTTCATTTAATACGGCCGCCCTAACCGGAGAAAGTGTTCCCCGGACTCTATATAAACAAGAAGAAGTTTTAGCAGGAATGATCGCTTCAGATAAAGTGGTACGAATCAAAGTAAACAAACCGTATGATCAAAGTACGTTAGCACGTATCCTCACTTTAGTACAAGATGCAGCAGAAAGAAAAGCCCCTGCCGAATTATTTATCCGCCGTTTTGCACGAATTTATACACCGATAATGACAGGACTGGCAATACTAGTTGTCATACTCCCCTATTTATACTCTCTGATAAAACCTGAATTCATTTTTGTTTTTGATGATTGGTTCTATCGGGCTTTAGTATTCCTAGTCATATCATGTCCTTGCGCATTAGTGGTCAGCATTCCATTAGGATACTTTGGAGGTATTGGTGCCGCATCTCACAAAGGGATTCTTTTCAAAGGGGGTAATTATCTAGATGCCATAACCCAAATAAACACCGTAGTATTCGATAAAACCGGAACACTCACCCAAGGTGTATTCAGTGTCCAGGCAATATCGGCATCCGAAGGTGTTTCGCAAAAAGAACTGCTTCAACTTATCGCCTCTATAGAGAGTTTCAGCAATCATCCTATCGCAAAAGCCATTGTCAAATATGCAGAAGAACAAAGTATATCCCTTAACTCGTCACTGAAAATAACCGAATTTGCCGGATATGGAATAAAAGCCGTAACAAACGGTAAAGAAGTATATGTAGGAAATGCACGGTTATTATCAAAATACGGCATCTCTTTTCCCTATGAAATCAGCGACATGACAGAAACAATCGTGTTATGTGCAATGGAAAACAAATATTTGGGATATCTTTCATTGGCGGATACACCAAAACCAGATGCTGTACAAGCCATCCGCGAACTGAAAGACTTAAATATTAATAATATTCAAATATTATCGGGAGACAAACAGACAATTGTTTCTAATTTAGCCGAAAAGATAGCTGTCACACAGGCTTTCGGCGATTTACTACCCGAAGGTAAGGTAGCACATTTAGAACAATTAAAAGCAAATTCTGAAAATCGTGTAGCTTTTGTAGGAGACGGTATCAATGATACTCCCGTACTGGCACTCAGCGATGTTGGGATTGCCATGGGTGGCCTAGGATGTGACGCTGCTATAGAAACTGCGGATGTAGTGATACAAACAGACCAACCCAGTAAAGTGGCGGAAGCTATAAAAATAGGGAAACAGACCCATCGCATCGTATGGCAAAATATATCAATGGCATTCGGAGTGAAATTGTTAGTATTGCTATTGGGAGCCGGCGGAATGGCCACTATGTGGGAAGCCATATTTGCAGATGTAGGTGTAGCTTTACTCGCCATTTTTAATGCAATGAGAATACAGAAATGGAAAGAATAAAATGATTTGACCTATGAATGAAACAATCTATTTAAAAAAACTGGAACAGCGGGAAATCAAACCGACAGCCATACGTCTGCTTATTCTAAAAACCATGATGCAGCACAAAGAAGCATTTTCACTGTTGGATTTGGAAAACGAATTGGATACGGTAGACAAATCAACCATCTACCGCACCATAACCCTTTTTTTAGCCCATCATCTGATTCATGGCATTGATGACGGTACAGGATCGTTAAAATATGCAGTTTGCAGCAATGATTGCAATTGTGAGGTAGACGACCTCCACACTCACTTCTACTGTGAGAACTGTCACCGCACGTTTTGTATGAAAAGTATCCACGTGCCCATCGTGACACTACCTCCCGGATTCACCGTACAAAGTATCAATTATGTCCTGAAAGGTCTATGTTCGGAATGCTCTCATCAGCATGTATAACTATTGCCAGAAAAGGAAATCAACCCCAAAGCCCAGTTGATATAATCCAATGCAGGCATCCGAATTTACTGATCGGATGCCATTCATCTAATTGTCTGTTATTCAAAGCTGTAATATTTTCTTATATAGTATCCGCCCTTTTAATGAACATCAATCAAGAAATACAGTATTTTTATTGGGGAGCAAGAAACTTCTTAGTCAGCCATTTTCTCACAGGCTCATCATACAGTTTCAGACACAGGCAAGCCAAAATGACACTCAAAACAAAAACACCCACAGCTACATACCAAGTTTCTCCCAATGTATAAAGTTTATTCTCAATCAACCATGCGTAGAACAAATACATCAACGGATAATGTACTACATAAACCGGATAGGATATATCTCCCAAGAACTTGCATATCTTTGTAGACTGCTTATCCGTAGTAGTACCCGACGCCCCCAGCCACACAAGAAAAGGAAAAACCACAATTACACAAAAAGCTTCATAAATACCATTCATGCAAATCGGTTCCAATCCTTCCAGATAAGGAACCGAGAACAGCGCAATCAGTATAATAGTACATATCCAAAACGCCCCATTCACCTTCATAGGCTTGAAGTTACGCGACATCAACATACCCAATGAAAATGGGAAAAGCATACGCAAAGTTCCACCTAAGAAATTCACTCCGTCGAGTGTCCATCCCACTCCCATATTCCCATAACCAGACACATTGAAAACAGCGAATGACGCTAATGCCATACCCAGCATCACAACCAGCACAGCCAATGCTTTATTAGATAACCAACGAATGAACAACGCATAAAGAATATTACCTATATACTCAAAAAACAGGGACCAGCAAGGTCCGTTCAACGGAAACATCTCACCATTACCACGAACTTCATATCCCACACCCGGCATGGCAGGAATAAAGAATATTGTACAAAGTAAAGACAACATAATCATGGAAATAGCGACATGCGTTCCATCCCATTGCACACAACCCTGAATACAGAACGTAATAGCTCCCAAAACAGCACCCATAATTACCATCGGATGAAGACGGATCAAACGGCGTTTGAAAAAGTCTTTCATAGTGAAATTCTTCCCCCAACGGTCATCATACGCATAACCGATAACAAACCCCGAAAGAATAAAAAAGAAATCCACAGCAAGATACCCGTGGTTGAGAGTTTCGATATTGCCGGCACTAGCAAAAGCAAAACCTTCAAATACATGATACCATATTACCATAAGAGCAGCAACTCCTCTCAATCCATCAAGAAGATCATAATGAGGCTTTGTATCAGTAAATGCTGCAGAAGAGATTTTTTCCATAATAAATTAATAGATTTAATAATTGATTCTTTTTAACTGTTACTAATAATGCTGCAAAGTTACACAACTTAAAGGCTTTTAAATTTGTCCTATGACAAAAAATCAGCAATACATAAATTATTTCTTAGCTCGGAGACGACTAAGTGTGGGAAGTGTTATACCCAAATAAGATGCAATATACCTTAACTTCACCCGTTGGCATATCTGAGGAAACTGTTGTTTAAACTCCTCATATCTTTCCTTTGCTGGCAAAGTCAGCCGTTCTTTGTGAGAACGATGCAAACGCCTGTACTCATTTTGATGAATAATCCTCCCCCAATTAGCCAATTCAATATTAGTCTGAAACAGTCTGGTTAAATCAGCTAATGATATTTTGTAAACAACTACATCTTCAAGCGTTTCCACAAATTCCTCGCTCGGCTTATTATAGTACAACTCGTCCATACTGAAAACAATACCTCCTTCCCATGAAAAGGAGGTTGTTATTTCTTCTCCATTTACAAGCCAGAAAGAACGTGTCATTCCTTTTTCTATGAAATAAGCTGATTTACAAAATGTATTCTCCTTTATTAACTGATATTTCTTAGGGAAACGACATAAAATCATACATTTTTTCAGTTCTTGTATCGTATCTTCAGAAACCGGACACAAAGAGAGCATATTATCTATAATGTTTGTCATAAAACCGTAGTCCATTAAAATACATATAAACACACCCGATATAAACACGGGATATACCTTTTTTTTCTTTTCAGCCAAAAGTACAAATATATATTGGAAAACGACATCATTTTTCCAAATAATCGGAGTTTCCAAGACCACTCCATACAAGAATGTCCATATACCTCTTTTATTTATTACTTTTTGTTCAAATTACAAAGATAAAGCATTAAAATGCCAACCAGACTTTTAAAACATCCCATCGCTTAATGCACCACTCTAAAAGAATTTCAATAGCCTCCAAATCACTTTTCATATAATCTATCAGAAATTTCATACCAAGAAAACCCCAAAGAAATACCAAAGATTTGAACATTTTTTATGAAAAACAGCCCTTGACAGATTAGCGGATGCAGGCTATTTTTGCATTTTAACAATTATAACCCTTAAAACAAAAAACATTTACTTTGCAGTATGAAGTATTTATTATCGGAAGAATAAATTCTTAATTAATAATCTGCTACTGCTTTAACCAACAAGTCCAATCACATGAAAAAAATTATAACATTACTTTTAATATTGTTGTTTGCCACAAAAAGCACTTTCTCCCAATCGCCAAACAATATAGAGAAGTTCGTCGTAGTCAGTGTAAATGATAAAGATAGTATTTTAAACAAAATAAAAATGTCTGCTCCCCAATTCTACAACATCGGAAAAGGTAAACGTATAGAGGTCAAAGTATGCAATGAAGACAGCATACAAATAAGAAGAGTACGCTGTCTTTTATATTATTCCAACTCCGGCAAGAAAGAATGTATAGGAAAAATATGGATTTCTCCTCTTATTGGCTACGAAACCTGCTATTTTTGCATGAACGTGGATATCCCCCTAACAAAAGATGAATGGCATAAACTAACTTTCCGAATAAAGAGAGGAAAAAATTATAAGGATTACAAATTCTTGAAACAGCAAGTACAAGAATAAAATATTTGATAATAAGAGAGAGATTGACAAGAATAAGAACAAGTAAGAATTGTTTTTATTTTAAGTTTCAGCCTTAAAATAAATCTAGATTTATTTCATACCATTCTGATTATTTGTATATTTGTCTCTTGATAATAAAATTATGCAATTTATTAATTTACAAAAACGATGAGCTATATCCAAAACAATCTACAAGCTGGTGAAGAAATTAAATACAAAGCAGATATTCACTGGTATATATTTGCATATCCGGTAATACTACTATTATTAAGCGCCTTCTTTTCTTCCGCACAAACCGGATTATTCTATTATGTCAGCATACTTCTATTGTTGTCAGGATTATTCCAATTGATAAAAAGAATTCTTCTTAAAATGGGAGCTGAATATGTTGTCACAAACAAGAAAGTCATTCTAAAATCCGGTATTTTAAACCGGGATGCCCTTGAATTGGTTTTAAACAAATGCGAAGGAATACGGATTAATCAAAGCCTCATGGGACGTATGCTCGGTTTTGGTTCTATTGTAGTTACTACGGGCGGGGTCACCAACAAATTTGACTTTATCACCAATCCTATAAAGTTCAGAAACGAAATCAATGCACAAATTCAATAAGAATAAGTGAAAAGCATTTAAAGAAATACAAAGAGAACGGGTATAAACACGCTTTTGCACATACATCCATACAAGGCTATACCTACGTACGTACGAGCTTATGCGTATGTATATGTAAAATGCCTCAGTCCAGAATAAAATTCCATATCAAAGACAAGGGCGTTTTAAAAAAAGATCAAGAGCTTTTTAAAAAAGATAACCGCCTTTTTTTAAAAGAACAAGAGCTTTTTTTAAAATGTCTTGTTCTTTTTTACCGCTGCCGCGAATCCGTAAGCTATCATTTCGTGGAAGTTTTCCCTTTCATGCGTATTTCTTACGAGGAAAAGGCTTGAAAACGCCCTACTTTATACCAGGCAGGAACTGTCTATAAAAAAGAATATATAGCTGACAGCAAGCATATTATGTGAAAATCAACTTCAAAACGTAGTGAGGGCATGAGAGTATAAGTGAGAGCAATTTTTTTTACTATAATCATATAAGTCATTCATAATAAACCCATTATACATACAGTGAGGGCATGAGGGCATAAATACCCCGAACTTTCTAATGAAAAAATATGCTTATTTTTGCCGTCTTGCAGCCCATTTTCTGAATGCCTCGCATTTCAGTCCCTTCATGCGGAATCCTAGTGCAATGATGGTTGCCAGACTGTAGAGGTCCACACTGCAATTTTTTCCGTTATAGGTGAAATGTTCCACCCGCACATCCCGGTATTCATCAAAGTCACCGGTTTTTGCAAGGGATTTCAGTCCGGCATTTACCGACTGTACAAACACTCCATACGCCCGTGCGATGTCGCATTTCGGCAACCATACCTCGCCCTTGTCGTCCGTTTCTATCCTTACGCTCACCTTATCAGGTGCATTGCGGTTATATTCCACTTCAAAATTGCCAAATCTCACCATAATAGTTGCTTTTATACATTATATATGGAATCTCAGCATGGAGGTCATAACATGGCATCCAGTTTTCCCGCAAGGACCTCCATATCCTTTCTTATCTTCTCATTGGTTATGCGGGCATAGATTTGCGTCGTTTCAATGTTCGTATGCCCCAGCATTTTCGACACCGTTTCAATCGGCACGCCTTTAGCCAGAGTAGTGGTCGTAGCAAACGTGTGACGTGCAACATGGGAAGTGAATGGTTAAGCAAGGAAGAGCAGACAGGTGAAGATAAAACGTAAGTCGTTTGAAACGAGCATAGTTTCAGTGTTTTGCCAAATGTGGAAAAAGCAAATGAAAGCGGAACATTGAGGTTGTTCAGTTACCAAACCATTAGCCTGGCAGTTACCGAGCAAGGACAGGTAACGAAATGAAATCCTCACCGTTTTGTTTGCGCTCATCCACAGCATTTTGCATATCAAGGAACGCTTATATGGCAAGTAACTTTGCACCTAAAAATATAAGCGTATGAAAGTTGAAAAATTCAAGGTGTTGCTCTACCTCAAAAGGAGTGGATTGGACAAGTCGGGCAAAGCCCCGATAATGGGCAGGATTACTGTGAACCGCACGATGGCGCAGTTCAGTTGCAAACTCTCCTGCACTCCTGAGCTGTGGAATGCCCGCGAAAGCCGACTAAACGGAAAGAGCCGGGAGGCAGTAGAAGTCAATGCGAAAATCGAGAAGTTGCTATTGGCGGTAAACTCCGCCTTCAACACTCTCATGGAACGCAAGGTCAATTTCGATGCAACCGCTGTTAAGGATGTGTTTCAAGGCAGCAAGGATACGCAAATGACCTTGTTGGCCTTCTTTGACAGGCATGTTGAGGAAATCAAGGCTCGTGTGGGTATAGATGTCTCCCACCGCACATTACCAAATTACATCTATACTCGGCAACGTCTTGATGAATTTGTCAGCAACCGATTTAAGGTATCCGACCTTGCCTTCTGCCAGCTTAATGAGCAATTCATCCGGGAGTTTCAGGAGTTCATTGTAATCGAGAAAGGCTTGGGTGTTCAGACCGTGCGCCACTATTTGGCCATACTTAAGAAGATTTGCCGAATGGCTTTCAAGGAAGGGCATGCGGACAAGTTTTATTTCGAGCATTACCCACTTCCCAAGCAGAAGGAGACACCACCAAAAGCACTGAGCAGAGAAGATTTCGAGAAAATTCGTGATGTGGAACTTGGCGGATGCCGTCCCGTACACTCCATTGTTCGTGATATGTTTCTTTTCGCCTGCTATACGGGAACCTCGTATGTGGATGTGGTGGCCATCACTCCCGACAACCTGTCAAGAGATGACAAAGGCGCACTATGGCTGAAATACCGCCGAGGAAAGAACGGTCAGCTAAGCCGTGTCAAACTGTTGCCGGAGGCGATAGCCCTCATTGATAAATACAAGAACGATACACGGACAACATTGTTCCCCGTAATCCAGTACCAGGCTTTGAAATGGTGTCTGACAAGCATCAAGATGAAAGCCGGAATCAGGGGACGCTTGTCCTATCACATGGGGCGGCATTCATTCTCCACCCTTATGACGCTTGAAAACGGAGTGCCCATCGAAACCGTCAGCAAGATGCTGGGACATTCCGATATAAGGACTACCCAAGTATATGCCCGTGTGACCCCAAAGAAACTCTTTGAGGACATGGACAAGTACATCGAAGCCACAAAGGACTTGAAACTTACTCTCTAACTATTCTCTAATCATTAAAACAGTTCAATTATGCGAAGCACATTTTCAATTCTATACTACATCAACCGTGGAAAAGTCAAGGCGGATGGCACAACTGCCATCCTGTGCCGTATCACCATTGACGGCAAGAAGAGCGTATTCTCCACTGGCTACTACTGCAACCCCGATAGTTGGAACGCCAAAATCGGAGAGGTTAAGGACATCAGGACAAACAATCTCCTTATCGCACTGCGGGCCAAAATAGAAACATCTTATGAGAAACTGTTGAAAGAGACAGGAATGGTTACAGCGGAAATACTGAAAAACGAGATAACATGTGTGGCTACCATCCCCACCACACTCATGAAAGCAGGAGAGGAAGAACGGGAACGGTTGCGAATCCGTGCGGAAGTGATAGATTCCACTTCCTCCTATCGTCAGTCCAAGTCCTCACAAGCCTATCTGCACGAATATCTCCTTTCACTTGGTATGCGTGACATTGCCTTCGAGGACATCATCGAAGATTTCGGCTGGGGCTACAAACTCTATCTGAAAGCCAAAGGATGCAAAGTGGGACATATCAATCATTGTCTTACATGGCTGAACAGACTAATCTACATTGCCGTAGATAGAGAAATTATTCGATTCAATCCTCTCGCGGACGTATCATACGAGAAAAAGCCCGACAACAAGCTGAAACATATCAGCAGAGCCGAATTGCAGAGGATAATGGAACAGCCCATGCCGGAGAAACGGCAAGAGCTTACCCGAAGGATATTCATCTTTTCCGCGTTTACCGGGCTATCTTATGTTGATGTGAAACGGCTTTATCCATCGCATATCGGAACAACAGCAGACGGAAGGCGTTACATTCGTATCAACAGGAAGAAAACCGATGTGGAATCATTCGTACCACTGCATCCGGTTGCAGAGCAGATATTGTACCTGTATAACACAACCAATGACGAAGAACCGGTATTCCCCTTGCCCAATCGCGACAGCCTTTGGTACTGCATCCACGAAATAGGTGTATTGGCTGGAATAAAGGAGAATCTCAGCTATCACGCAAGCCGCCACTCTTTCGGAACTTTGGCTCTGTCGGCAGGTGTTCCAATAGAGAGCATAAGCAAGATGATGGGACATACGAACATCAAGACCACGCAGGGCTATGCTCGGGTGACTGATGATAAGATTTCGGAAGACATGGATAGGCTCATCGAGAGAAGAAATAATCAGAAGTCCAACAAAACAAAGAATGTACAATGAAAAGAGGTATCATTTCAATTAGTGAAAGCGGTGTGGTGAGTATGCCCACTGCACCCGTATGGATGACGCAGTTTGAGATCTCCGACCTGTTTGGGGCGTTCTCGTGTGATGTCCGTAAGGCGATACACAGTATATACAAGAACAAGGAACTGAACCAAGTGGATTCGATGAAGTATGTCAAGCAACCCGATGGAATCAGTTACGACGTTTACAGCCTTGAAATAGTTATAGCCATTGCATTTAGGATATGCAGTAAGAACAGTATGCTGTTCAGACAGTTTGTAATTGGTAAACTGAGTGCTGGTAAGATGTCGTTATTTGTTTCTTATGGCAGAGGATGCAACCGATGGTATAATTAAGTTCATCCCGACAGACGCTCGTTTCCGTTGCCGGATGCAAGCGACTGTCGGGAAAGCAGAAGACAAAGAAAGGAGCGACTTACAGACGAAGTGTAGCATTGATGCTTCATCCGTAAGCCGTTCCTTTTTCTTTTTGTTGTCCCAGTTTATAGGGCAGAAGACAAACTGCACTTCTTCAAGAAAATCAGATAGCTGTTTGTCGGTAGGCGGATCGGTAACCGTCGAGCAGCATCTTCTTTATGTCCGACTCGCGGTAGAAAATCTTTCCACCCAACTGGATGTAGGGTATCTGCCCCTCGTTACGGTAGTCCTGAAGTGTCCGGCGGCTTACCTTCAACCGCGCCGACACTTCCTTGTCGGTGAAAAAACGCTCACCGCCCAATGTAGGACGATAGTCAACGGTCATACGCTCGTAGTTGTCCAGCAGTCGTTCAAGGTTGGTGATATATCCTATAGAATTAGGATGGTTATTAGTAATAGTAAAATGCTCAAAGTGCACTTTGAATACTTCTATTTACGTTTCTTCATCTTGTAAAATAGATGCTCAATGTCTAAGAACACAATATAAAATACATTGTTGATAATATGACCTGCAACCCGTCCCTTTTGACCATTTATTTTCATTATTACAGCCCAATTGACGTCCGATGCAATGTGGGACGGATGGGTGAAGTCTGAATTTGGCGGAAATGATCCATAAACTTTAATATATCCCTCGTTAATTGCTTCAACGATATTTTTCTGAGAGATATATTCTAATTTCTGCATAAGATATGAAAGATGCCCAAACTTCTCCCAATCTTCAAATGTTTGACCGGGAGGAATTTGGCTCCTATCAAAATCTTTTAAACTAAAAACGACTTTCGGCAAATCGCCTTCAACAGCTTTTTCATTCCGAGAATTCTCTATGCGCTTATCTGCCTTCTTCTTTGTCGCAAACCGTTGCTCCTTAAACTTACTTGCCATTGTCCGAGAAATCTGTTAGAAATTGTGCAATATTGCCAAAATATGGGATAGCACCATATTTGCCTAAAAGATAATCCTTGTTGTATGTGGCATCATTTCTAACAGAGTTAGCCTGATTAATTTTATATTCAACCAATGAATATAAATCAGATACACCCAAAGCATTTTTCTCTGCAAACCAAATTTGATCGCGTCTCAATAATTCACCGCGTAACAAGTTTGTATCGTGTGTTGTAATAATTAACTGAGCTTCATGATTAAGAGAACTTTGGAATATTTTGATTAATTCAATAGAAAGCTTAGTGTGAAGACTTGCTCCAAACTCATCAATCAAAAGAGTTCCGCCATTTAATATGGTATCAAACCAAGGTCCTAAAAGTGCAAAAATCTTTTTTGTACCCAAAGATTCAATATCAAAAGGCGTAAGAATTGTATCTTTTAGTTTGTCATGATTATATCTTTTATGTTCAGAAAGTATCTCTATTTTCTTTATATCAGTGATTTCTGATTTAATAACATTGGGAGATTTCGTAATCGCATCAACAAATTGGTTGACGGGATCAGGAACTTTATCAATTTCACTTTCTTTTATCTCAATATTATTAATTCCTAAATCAATAATCTTAATAAACTCTATAATGCGATTACGTATATCAGTATTACGGATATATTGACTTGCAGTATAATGAATCGTGTCATCATCAATACCAGAAAGTATATTGAATCTTTTCCTAAACCACTCCTTTATGGTCATTGAAATCTCAACATTAAATTGAGCGCATGTTGAGAGAAATAGTGCATTGTGGCGTGTCTTTGATGAGATGCCACCTGCTCCCTTATATGTTTTTGAATTGACTAAAATGTTTTTCTTTTCTCTTTTAAAGCAATAACTTTCCCTGCTTGATTTAAGAGGTTTAATAAACAACCACTCGGATTCAATGGATTTATTGAATATTTCAAACCCATAACGGTAACGTTTATCTTCTATGATAAACATCATTTCAAATGAGTTTGGCTCTTCTTGAGATTCCACACTGAATTGATACGACAATTCAGCCATTTTATGCAGAATTGAGTCATTCTTAAACGAATCAAGCACCATATGTTTAAAGAATGACATAGCTGACAACAAGTTACTTTTTCCTGATCCATTAGCTCCGTATATAGTTGCAACTTTTAAAAGCTTTGAATCCGTATTAGGCACATTGATTACGTTGCACAATCCATTAGAATCGTACTGCTCATGCTCTTTGACAGATTTTGCTGTCAACATGCTAAAAGAAACTTCTTCCTTAAAGGATAAGAAATTCCGAAGAGTAAAGTCTATTAACATCGATGCTTTATTTTGACTGCAAAAATACACAATATTTTCCTAAAACCAAATTATTTGAGAAATAATCGTAAAATCCATATAGAAAAGCGATTTGATTTATGCTTAAAACGCATATTGTGCTTTTTCTTTCAACATATCAATAAAAATTCCAAACTCTATGTGGTCTACAGTTGTTTTCATCTGTGAACAGCTTAGGAGATAATGAAATTCATCCCGTCAGTTACTCGTTTCCGATGATCGGATGCAAAGGTAGCGCATGGCACTGATGGCAGTGGCAAGGTCAGGCGGCAAAGCCGTTTCGGGCAGAACCTTCCTCCTGCGGAGCGTATTCAGCCCGAAAACCTTGCCTCTGCCGACCATACGCTCGAAAGGCATCCGGCAACGGAAACAAGCGACTGACGGGAAATCAGAAGACAAAGAAAAGGAACGGCTAACAGACGAAGCGGAATCTTGATGCTTCATCCGTAAACCGTTCCTTTTTCTTTTTGCTGTCAAGTCCATTACTACCGCAAATTATAGGGCAGACGGCAAACTGCACTCTTTCAAGAAAATCAGATTGCCTTCTGTCGGTAGGCGGAGCGGTAGCCGTCAGTTAGCATCTTCTCTATGTCGGATTCACGGTAGAGGATTTTGCCACCTAATTGGATATAGGCTATCCGTCCTTCGTTGCGGTAGTCTTGAAGTGTTCTTCGACTTACCTTCAACTGTGCTGAAACCTCCTTGTCGGTAAAGAAACGTTCTCCGCCCAATGTCGGGCGGTAGTTGGCGGTCAGGCGCTCGTAGTTGTCCAGCAGACGGTCAAGGCTGCCCATGAAGTGGATTATCCACTCGTTGTCTTTGTTAATCAATTCATTCATTTTACTTTGGATTTAGTGGGTATTGTTATTATACTTCGTTCATTGCATCAAGTTTATATCGTCCTTCCCTTGAACCTCGCTTCTTTCCGTCTGTCCTCCACAACGGAAACAATACGCTGCACGTCATCGGGACGGTAATACGTCTTGTGGTTTATCTGCGAATAGGCAAGCGTGCCGTTGTCCCGCAGGGTCTGCAACGTGCGGGGACTGATGTTTAGCATCCGGCACACGTCCTGATTGTCCATCCACTCACTCATTTTCTTTTCGCCGTGCCGCTGGCAGATGGCTTCCATACGGTGGACGAAGCGGTCGAACTTGGCAACCATCGCCTCAAAGGTCTTTCTTTCGATAGATACGATTTCCATATACATTATTCTTTGCTGTTATTGTTTCTTTTGCCGCAAAGGAATATATAATCCGTTATCCGACAATGGATTTCCTAAAAGTGGCAGTATGTTGCGCTGATGTGGTAGTCATTGTCCTATATCGCATTTGAATGGTTCGACTACTTTGTGTATTTAAAAATATGTCAATCTTATCAGTTAGCCATATTATCAGTCATACGACATATCAATTATACATATGGCTGATAAAGCATATTATTGATTAGATATCGTTATGGCCAGTTGTATTAACGTATGACCATACATACTTTTTATCAGTTTAACTCAAAGGCGACTTTGTATGGTATAGTTCTCTTATAAAAGTATCTTTCTCTATTAATCCGTTCCTTACGGATTCTTGTATTCACCTGAACACAGCAAGGTATGTTTTGAGCCGCTCAAAATACTTCGAGCGGCTCAAAACGCCTTTCCCTTGCAGGGGCTGGCTTTCCCTCCGAAGTCGGAAAACCGTTCAAGCCTGCGGTGCTTTTTTGTGATTTTGACAGGTCTGAATTATTATTCAACCATTCTTTAGTAGCTTCTGTGAGTCGGTATTGCTGCTTGGGATGATTAGGCTGCTCTGGATATAGTAGCTCTATTGCTCCGTCTTCCAATGCCGGAAGAAAATAATTCTCTCTAAACGAAGTCCGATGCTTGAACCCCATATTTTCCATGATTTTGCTCATGGTCATATAACTTTCGTCCATTGACAATATCATTTTTTGAACTTGAGCGGTAGTTGAGCGGAGGTTGTCCCGTTTACTTGTCCTGTTATCCTCTCCGTTAGTTTCAATAGTGTTTGCCTTGAAAAAAGGACGTTTAAAAGTAATTGTCACGAAACCGCCATCAGAAGACCAAGTAGGCACTTCTACACCTTGGGCCTCACAAGCATCCATGATACGTTTTGCGCTCCCATCAAAGCTTCCCAAATATAGGAAAATCTGAAGTCATGTTTTTCTTTTCAATGTTTCTTAGTATATTCGGTAGCCATTTCAGAGAAATTTATTAATTTTGTGGGTGGAAATAGTAACGCTAATCTGAAATATGACTAAGCAACTATCACAAAGACATACGGTACGAATTGATAACTTTAAGACTTCCCTTGTAGTTGTTACAGGTATTGGTCAGCCTTCAGATGCTACATGGGAACTTTGTTGTTTTAAATATGGACAATCTATCTTTATCTGAATGGAGAAAACAAAATATTGCTGATATAAGCAAGATTAAGAGTGAGGAGGATGTCAAGAATCATATTGTCATCCCTTACTTACAATATCTTGGCTATACCATTCCTTCAATGCGTTTTGAAAATTCTATGTCAGTTCAAACTGGCACAAAAAGCATTACGGTTAAATCTGATATTGAAATCTCCATTAATGACAATATAGAAGTTGTTATTGATACAAAAGCGCCGAATGTATCCCTAGGCGACAAACAGATTTTGCAGAGTATAAGTTATGCAAAACTTGTCTCCACGCCACCTGCAATCTATGCTATAGTCACTAACGGATTTGATATTGCTACTACAAATATTTATTCTGGGAAAAAGGTTAACTTTATTCCTCCATTTTCTCAACTTCTTAGCGATATTTCTAGAACAAGAAGAAAGGAACTGACTCAAATTGAAATCAGAGAGGTCAGTAGCCTTCTGCTGACTCTTACGAATATTGATGAACTATATAGAATCATCAATACTTGCAAGAACATCATTGAAAAAAGAGGTCTTATTCGCTCTGATCAATCATTCAAAGAAATGACTAAAATCCTTTTAGTCAAAATGAATGAGGAAAAGAGAACCAAAAGTGGAGAAACAAATAGATTTCAATTTGATATTATTTCTCAGTTAGCTCGAGCGCATGATTGTTCTTTCTTAGAGGAATTTCGTTATCTTTTTCATGAAGCCATTCAGACATATCCTATTTATAATGATAAGGATGTTTCTATTCTCATTAACGATAATGATTGCATTGTTGAGGTTGTAAAAAGTTTGGAACCATGGTCTTTTTTAGGTACAGGGGATGATATTAAAGGTGCCGTTTATGAGATTTTTCTTAAATCTACACTAAGAGGTGATTTTGATCAATATTTCACCCCTCGTGAAATTGTTGATTTTATGGTCAAATTTGCTGACCCTAAGATTGATGATTTGATTCTCGATCCAGCCTGTGGTTCTGGCGGTTTTCTTATCCAATCCTTTTTATATGTAAACCAAAAAATAATTAATAGTCCCTACTCAACAGTAGAATCGAAAAAAAAGTTTCAAAATCTCATTGATAAATGTTTATGGGGTGGTGAAGCGGATGAAGATTTGCATGTTTTGGCCAAGATTAACCTTATCATGCACGGAGATGGCTATAACAACATTTATCAGGGGGATTCATTACGAAACACCAATATACCAAATGATAAATTTAATGTCATTTTGACTAATCCCCCATTTACTCTGCCATACACATTCTCAGATGTTCTGAGTCAATATGAACAGGGGGAGAATAAGCTGTCGCAGGAGCTTGATATTCTTTTTGTCGAAAAGTGTATCAAAGCTTTGGATGCTTCTGCAGGAGGGGAAATATATATAGTTCTCCCCGAAGGTTTATTGAATTTATCTTCATACATTTCTTTTAGAGAATGGCTTCTTAACAAGTGTTATCTTACACTAGTAGTTAGTCTTCCAGAAGGCGCATTTATACCTTTTGGCAAGTCTGTCTCCAAAACTTGCATTCTTGGACTGAGAAAGAAAAATGATTCCAACTCTAATAAGCCTGAGTATGTGTATCTTTGTTCTCCCAAAGAAATTGGTTATGAATGCGGTAAATCGTCATATAAGATTAAGGAGAAAAACGATTTGCCAGTTTTCCTTAAATCTTCCGCTGAATATTTCGATGGTATTAGGAAAACTGAAAATGAAGGGGAATATGGGTGGATTCCACAAGATGAAATAGCCTCTTATAGAATTGATGCAAACTTTTTGCTTAACAAGATTGACCTTGACCGATTAACGAAATCGTTCCAGAATTTACAACGGCTTGACAGAATTTGTAAGTTCAAACACGAGTCTTTCACTCCTAATGCGTCAACTTCATATTTCTATTTAGAGATTCCCGATATTTCATCTACGACCGGAGTGATTTCAAATATTAGATATTTACCTGGTAGCGAGATAGGAAATTCTTTCTATATTGCTAGCGGAGGTGATTTGGCATATTGTAGAATTAACCCTCGTAAAAATAGAGTTTTCATCATTCCTGAAGAAGTGAATGATGTCTTAATCTCAAAAGAGGCTTATATTCTTGAAATCATAGATAATGATTTCATTAAAAGTAAATATGTACTTGCCGCAATCCTTCAATCTGATTTGGTTCGTTCTCAATTGGTAAGGCTGGCAACCGGTTCTTCTTCCTCGCGTGCTCGTGTCCAAGAAGACGATTTTCTTAAAGCTGTTTTTGTTCCTATTCCTGATAAAAAGACTCAGTCAGAGATACACCACAAGATGCGGCAAATATTAAAAAATTATTGGCTGACTTCGCAATGTTTTTTAAAGGAATTTGTAATGTGTCAGAATAAATTATTGTCGAATATTAATATTGAACATCTTAGATCCATATAAAGATATGAGCATTCCTGAAGAAATAATCGAAAACATCAATTATGATGAAACTCCCGATACACAATTTGCGGAGAATCAATATATTGATAATGATGAAGATGATCCACAAGTTCCATCATCTGAGGAAAAACGATTGTTGCTAAAAAAAACAAAAATCGTAAAACAGACGTGGTCAATCCAGGAGATTTACCAAAAAATTAAATCTGGTCGTCTGGTTCTTGCTCCAGATTATCAGCGTAATGAGATCTGGAAAACAGACAAAAAAACAGCATTTATAGAATCCTTATATATGGGAATTATCGTTCCACCTATTTATGTAGTGGAAATCCCTGGTAAGGATCTTCTTGATGATAGCACCTATGAGGTTGTTGATGGAAAACAGAGGTTAACTGCTATTGAAAAATTTCTGACTAACAAACTGTTACTTAGTTCTAAATCTCTAGAGTACTATAAAGATTGGTTTGCAAATAAGGGTTATAATGATATTAGAGAACAATATCAAGAAATGACATTTGAAATGCTATCGTCAGTTCTTGATATATATGTAATTACGGCAAATTCTCCTGAATTTACAAAATATGACATCTTCTCTAGACTTAATAAAGGAGCTGAAAAGCTTAAGGTTAATGAAATACGGAAAGCCATTTACCGTTCATCTCTTATAGATTCCGTTATCTTATTTGTAAAGGATCAACTTCTTAACAACAAGGCAGAATATACAAAGGCCTTTTCGCAAAATGACATAAAACGCTTTGATGATTATGGTCGATTTTTCGCAAGTATTTCGTTTTATGTAAAATCAGATATTACTTCATGTGTAGTATTGGATTATAATTCAAGACCGCGAGATATGATAAATGCTGTGTTACAAGCAGCACAAAAGAACACTGAATTAATTTCCCCTGAAACACTAGATGAAATTTTGAATTTTACGCTTAAATTCAAACTCAAATATAACAAAGAAGCAGGAATAGATTATATCATTAATGCGTGTGTACCATTCATTAATGATTATGAGATTCTACTTGCAAAAGGAGATGAGATTGTTTCGGATTCAGAACTCCGTGAAACCATATCTAAATCAGCAGCTAAAACAAGTTTCGTTAATACCAGATTAAAACGATTGAAAAACCTCTTAGAGCAATGGAACAAAGAGAATTAAAGATTCTTCGGATTAAATCTTTGATAATTGTTTCGTTTCTTTCTAAGTATACAGAATTGGAAAGTGTTATTAAAACAATATTCCAACGTGAAATCGCAGGAATAGACCATCGTCATAAAAGTAAATTATATTTTATGTACGGATGTTCTTCTGTCTCGGCATATTATGACATAGAGAAAGAACGAATATCATTAGCTAATAATTGTTCGTATTCTGACGATGAGCTTTTTAAAAGCCTAACAATGGATAAGCTAATTAAATTCAATCGAAAGGAGAATCTTATACGACCATTTGATTTCGAAATACCATTGAAACAGAATAAAGCTGTTTCTGTTACATTTTATGATTGCTGTATAAAGCTAACTAAAATGAGAAATATTTTGGCTCATGAAATTATCAATTGCTCCTTTACTGATAAAGAAGTAATTGAAAAGTTATCTGACGGATATATATCTACGTTAGATTATGAATGGTTTGAAGATGGAGATATTAGCATAATGGATGATAGCTCGAAGTCCATAATCAGCAATTATTCGTATATATGTGATTTTATTTCCAAATTAAACTAAAACAACCGCGACAATATGAATTCTGTAGATGTGCGCCTTATTGTTCTACTATAAGTTGTTCTTTAAAGAAGAAATGAGCCAATGGACGAAGAAAACAAGAAGTTTACACTTAACGGTAAAGAATATCACGAAGGTGATACAATTTCACTTGACGGTTCAACAGGTAATATCTATGACGGTATTATCCCAACAGTTGACGCATCAATCGCAGGTGAATTCGGCAGAATTATGTCATGGGCTGATAAGTACAGAACACTAAAAGTTCGTACAAACGCAGATACTCCTGCTGACGCTAAGAAAGCTAAGGAGCTTGGTGCAGAAGGTATCGGTCTTTGCCGTACAGAGCATATGTTCTTTGAAGGCAACAGAATTGACGCATTCAGAGAAATGATTTGTGCCGATACAGTTGAAGAAAGAGAAGCAGCTCTTAATAAGATTCTTCCTATGCAACAAGGTGACTTCGAGCAACTTTACGAGGCTCTTGAAGGTAACCCTGTAACAATCAGATTCTTGGACCCACCTCTACACGAGTTCGTTCCTACAGAAGAAGAAGATATTGAATTGCTTGCAAAGGCTCAAGGCAAGAGCGTTGAGGCTATTAAGGATATTATCAACGGTTTACACGAAGCTAACCCTATGATGGGTCACAGAGGTTGCCGTCTTGCAGTAACATATCCTGAAATTGCAAAAATGCAGACAAAGGCTGTTATTCGTGCAGCTATCAACGTTCAAAAGGCTCACGCTGATTGGACAATCGTTCCTGAAATTATGATTCCGCTTATCGGCGACATCAAGGAATTGAAGTACGTTAAGAAAGTCGTTGTAGAAACAGCTGACGCTGAAATCGCTGCAGCAGGTATCGAACTTAAGTACGAAGTTGGTACAATGATCGAAATCCCTCGTGCGGCTCTAACAGCTGACGAAATCGCTAACGAAGCTGACTTCTTCTGTTTCGGTACAAACGACCTTACTCAACTTACATTCGGTTTCTCTCGTGACGACGCAGGTAAGTTCCTTGACGCTTACTATGACGCTAAAATCTTTGAAAACGATCCGTTCGCTAAGATTGACCAAAAGGGTGTTGGTAAGCTTATGGAAACAGCTATTAAGCTTGGTAAGCCGGTTAATCCAAAACTTCACATCGGTATCTGCGGTGAACACGGCGGCGACCCATCATCAGTTGAGTTCTGCCACAAGATTGGTCTTGACTATGTTTCATGCTCACCATTCCGTGTGCCAATCGCAAGACTTGCAGCTGCTCAAGCTAAGATTAACGAAGAAAACTAATTCATTATCGAATATGATAATAAGACAGGCAAAACCGAAAGGTTTTGCCTGTTTTTTTATACGAAATTCTCTCCTCCACTTAATTTATTTCAAAAAATTTTCAAAAAACTATTGACTTAGAGTAAACTCCAAGTATTATAATATACTTGTAAATAAAAAATATATGCGAGGTGATTTTAATGACTATAAAAGAAGTAAGCGAAAAATACGATATTTCGCAGGACACTTTGCGATATTATGAACGTATCGGAATGATACCGCCTGTTACACGAACATCAAGCGGTATTCGTGATTATCAGGAAAGCGACTTAGGTTGGGTTGAGCACGTTATTTGTATGCGAAGTGCCGGTCTGCCTGTCGAATCTATAATCGAATATGTCAAGCTTTGTCAAGAGGGTGACGAAACCATTCCGGCAAGACTTCAGCTTTTGGTTGAGCAAAGAAAAAATCTACTCGACCAAATGGAACAAATGAATGTCACATTAAAGCGACTGGACTACAAAATCGACCGTTACGAAACAGCCGTGAAAACAGGCGAATTATCTTGGGATTGACGTTGCTAAAGTCATTGTATCCAAAACAAAATAGGTAAATAACATTAAATAAACTTATGGAGGAATTTTAAATGTATATTGAAAAAATCAATCAACCGACAGACGTAAAGAATTTAAACAGTGAACAGCTTCACATTCTTGCAGACGAAATGCGTCAAGCACTTTTGCAAAAGCTAAGCAAGCACGGCGGACACTTCGGTCCTAATCTCGGTATGGTAGAGGCGGCAATCGCACTTCACTATGTCTTTAACTCACCGACAGACAAAATCGTGTATGATGTTTCTCACCAAAGCTATCCGCATAAAATGCTTACAGGCAGAAAAGATGCGTTTTTGTACGAGGACAAGTATGATGATGTATCGGGTTACAGCAATCCCGACGAAAGCGACCACGATTTCTTTACAATCGGTCACACTTCAACTTCCGTTTCACTTGCCTGCGGTCTTGCAAAAGGTCGTGACTTAAAGGGCGATAAGGAAAATATCATTGCCGTAATCGGCGACGGTTCACTTTCGGGCGGCGAGGCTCTTGAAGGTCTTGACTTTGCAAGCGAACTTAACAGCAATCTTATAATCGTTGTAAACGATAACGATATGTCAATCGCTGAAAATCACGGCGGTTTATATAAAAACCTAAAAAAGCTTCGCGATACAGACGGAAAAGCCGAATGTAATCTTTTCAAGTCAATGGGACTTGACTATGTGTTCGTAAAAGACGGAAACGACATTGATTCGCTTATCACCGCATTCAAGCAAGTTAAAGACAGCACTTATCCGGTTGTTGTTCACATTTGTACGCAAAAAGGTAAAGGATATGAAATAGCTGAAAAGAATAAAGAGGCTTGGCATTACTGCGGTCCTTTTGACCTTGAAACAGGTAAATCTGATATGCCGCAAGACGGAGAAGACTATTCATCAATGACCGCCGACATTCTTTTGAAGAAGATGAAAGAGGACAAGACTATTGTCGGAATTACATCTGCCACACCTACTGTTTTCGGTTTCACAGAGGACAAGAG
>OLVX01000550.1_pt1 | contig 36538 bp, 36 predicted proteins | sample 1673271 | NCBI WGS metagenome assembly OLVX01 (sample SAMEA3178939, study PRJEB25190) | human gut metagenome | biome: human gut; feature: human-associated habitat; material: faeces | place: Austria | collected 2013
CTTCGTCGAAAATATAAACATCACTGTCGCATAAAAGCGCCCTTGCAAGCGCCAGACGCTGTCTCTGGCCGCCGGAAAGATTCGACGCCTTTTCGGTCAATTCGGAGGAAAGTCCCTTTTCTTCCTGCAAAAAAGCGTCCAGCCGGACTTTTCGCAGTGCCTCCCAGAGTTCTTCGTCAGAAGCGTCCGGTTTGCCCATCAGCAGGTTGTCCCGCACGGTTCCCTTGAATAAATAGCTGTCATGGCCGATATACATCATATGGGGCATCCGCTCTTTTTCCGGGATTTGAGAAACTGGCACGCCGCCGATCGTAATCCTGCCGTCGGATACCCGATGCTGTCCCATCACCAGCGAAGCAATGGTCGATTTGCCGCAGCCGCTCTCTCCGACAAGGGCAGTCAGTTGATTCTTTTTGCCCTGCAGGCTCACATCCTGCAGCACTATTCTTTCTTTATCGTAAGAAAAGCTTACATGTTCCAGGCAAAGATCCCCGGCACAGAACCTTTCCGGCGTTCCTTCTATTTTTGCTTTCGGAAGCTCCAACAGACGAAAAATCTTATCGCTTGCCGCCATACCGTTCATCGCAATATGGAAAAAGCTGCCGAGCTGGCGCATCGGAATAAAAAAGTCCGCTGCGATCAGAGCACGATAAACAGACATCCGGAAAGCGACACCTTTCCCACCGCCAGCTGCGTCACCGCAACTGCCATTCCGGCTGCAGCACCTCCATAGGCAACCAGATCCATAATCGTGATGGAGTTGAGCTGCATCGTCAGCACCTTCATCGTAATTTTGCGGAACTGCTCGGATTCCCGATCCATCTGCTCCTGTTTCCAGCCATCCGATTCATATATTTTCAGTGCAGTCAGTCCCTGCAGATTTTCCAAAAACGTATCACCGAGGCTGGTGTACTGCCCCCAATATTTCGATAACAGCTTTTTGGCAAAGGTCTGCACTGCTGCAATCGCCGCTGGAATGAGCGGGACGCAGGCAAACAGTACGATCGCCGCCGGCACGTTCACAAACAACAGTACGACAAACAGCGTAAGCGGAGCCAGCATACTGTAAAAAAATTGCGGCAAATACGCACCGAAATACGTTTCCAGCTGATCGACGCCCTCTACGGCAACCTGTACTACCTCAGACGTTACTGCCTGTTCCCGATAGGAAACGCCCAACGCCAGCAGCTTTTGATAAATCATACTGCGCAGCTTCTTTTTGACCTCCCGTGCGGACAGAAAAGACATTTTTGCAGAAAGCCGCAGCATAAAAAAGCGCAGAATCGCCGCTGCCGCCATGATCAGCGCAGTGACTGCAATTGCATCTGTATTTGCTTTCTTTTGAAATAAGGTACCAAACAGCCGTGCAAGGGCTGCAATCATTGTGATATTGGCGATCAGACACACCCACTGGGCAACGACGTTTCCGGCAATGTATCTTTTGCTTTCTTCCACGCTGCTAATCAGCCGTTTATCCATCATCGATAGTTCCTCCTGATTCTTATACTTACATTTGTTAGACATAACAAACTGAATGCTACCATAAAACAGCTTCTTTTGCGAGCATTATTTCTGTTTCTTTCAATATAAGGCATTCCTGCCGCTTTTGCGAAATCGTCAAAATGAATAGCAGACTGTAAAAAAAACATCTGCGAGTTCAGGAATTGTTTATATTTTTTTAGTTGATTTTAGTTTTTAAATATGTATAATATATAAATGAAGCGGATTTGTTCCTTTTTTGAAACAATCTGCCAGAACCTGCAATGCAGGAAATGTAAGGAAAGGAAAGAGGTTAATACAAATGGCTGTAATCGATTTAAGCAAGTATGGTATTACCGGAACTACCGAGGTTGTCTACAATCCTTCTTATGAAGTATTATTCGAAGAAGAGACCAAACCCGGACTGGAAGGTTATGAAAAGGGACAGGTCAGCGAGCTGGGTGCTGTAAACGTTATGACAGGTATCTACACCGGACGTTCTCCCAAAGACAAATTCATCGTTGTTGATGAAAATTCCAAGGATACTGTATGGTGGACATCTGACGAATACAAGAATGATAACCACCCCGCTACCCAGGAAGCATGGCAGGCAGTCAAGGAACTCGCTCAGAAAGAACTTTCCAATAAGAAACTGTACGTTGTGGATGCATTCTGCGGTGCAAACAAAGATACTCGTATGGCAATCCGTTTCATCGTTGAAGTAGCATGGCAGGCACATTTCGTAACCAACATGTTCATCAAGCCCACTGCAGAAGAGCTTGAGAACTTCGAGCCCGATTTCGTTGTTTACAACGCTTCCAAGGCTAAAGTTGAAAACTACAAGGAACTCGGCTTAAACTCCGAGACCGCTGTTATGTTCAATATCACAAGCCGCGAGCAGGTTATCATCAATACCTGGTACGGCGGTGAAATGAAGAAAGGTATGTTCTCCATGATGAACTACTATCTGCCGTTAAAGGGCATCGCTTCCATGCACTGCTCCGCTAACACAGATAAGAACGGCGAGAACACCGCTATCTTCTTCGGTCTGTCCGGTACCGGTAAGACCACCCTGTCCACAGATCCCAAGCGTCTGCTGATCGGCGATGACGAGCACGGCTGGGACGACAATGGCGTATTCAACTTCGAAGGCGGCTGCTACGCTAAGGTTATCAACCTGGACAAGGAGTCCGAACCCGACATCTACAATGCGATCAAACGCAACGCTCTGCTTGAGAACGTTACTCTGGATGCAGAAGGCAAGATCGATTTCGCGGATAAGAGCGTAACCGAGAACACCCGTGTATCCTACCCGATCAATCATATTCAGAACATCGTACGTCCGATCTCTTCTGCTCCCGCAGCGAAGAACGTTATCTTCCTGTCTGCAGATGCATTCGGCGTACTGCCTCCGGTATCTATTCTGACACCTGAGCAGACTCAGTATTACTTCCTGTCCGGTTTCACAGCTAAGCTGGCTGGTACAGAGCGCGGCATCACAGAGCCTACTCCTACCTTCTCCGCTTGCTTCGGTCAGGCATTCCTGGAACTGCATCCTACCAAGTATGCACAGGAACTGGTTAAGAAGATGGAAATGAGCGGCGCTAAGGCTTATCTGGTAAATACCGGATGGAACGGCACCGGCAAGCGTATCTCCATCAAAGATACTCGTGGTATCATCGATGCGATCTTAAGCGGCGCTATCCTGACAGCTCCTACCAAGAAGATTCCTTACTTCAACTTCGAAGTTCCCACCGAGCTGCCCGGCGTAGATCCTGCTATTCTGGATCCTCGCGACACCTATGCTGATGCTTCCGCATGGGAAGAAAAAGCAAAAGACCTGGCTGCAAGATTCAATAAGAACTTTGCAAAATACGAGGGCAACGAAGCTGGTAAGGCTCTGGTTGCTGCAGGTCCTCAGCTGTAATCAGCACTTGCAACATATTGACCTTTTGAAAAGGAGATGCAGTTTTGCATCTCCTTTTTTATCGTATAGAAACTTCGTTTCTATACGATAAAAACGCTCCGCGAGGATCGCACTGCGGCGGAATGGTAGAATGTCGCTTACGCGACCCGCCGCAGGCGGAGAATCCTGTAGAGCAGGATTCTTTTTCATCGCTCTTCCTCTCAGGCACAGATTTTGCTTTTATCGATTTTTCTTGCAATTTCTTCCAATTTATCTTATGATAAAAAACGTGCGTTTTTATAAAAATTTAATGATTTATATTCTTTTTTTATCATTCGAATATATCTTCTAAAATCGTACAGTCTACCGTCTCTTATTTTACTCAAAGGAAGGAACTTTCCACATGGAAAAATTAAAACCGAAGCTGTTTTCTGTCATGAAAACCTACACCCGTGAGCAGTTTGTCAAAGATGTGGTTGCCGGCATTATCGTTGCAATCATCGCTCTTCCGTTGTCCATCGCCCTCGCCCTTGCCTCCGGCGTCACACCGGAAAAAGGCATCTACACTGCGATCACAGCAGGCTTTGTCATCTCTTTTCTGGGCGGAAGCCGCGTCCAGATCGCAGGTCCGACTGCAGCATTTGCAACGATCGTCGCCGGAATTGTTGCAAAAAACGGCATGGACGGACTGATTATCGCTACTCTGCTGGCAGGCGTGATTCTGATCCTGATGGGTCTGCTGCGCCTCGGCAACCTCATTAAGTTTATTCCATATACGATCACAACCGGCTTTACCTCCGGTATCGCTGTAACGATTTTTATCGGTCAGATCAAGGATTTTCTCGGTCTGAGCATCGTTACCGATGAACCGCTGATTGAAACGATAGATAAATTAAAGGCTGTTTTCGTCTTTATCGGCACGCTGAACGTACAAGCGCTGCTTGTTGGCGTTCTCAGCCTCGCTATCCTGATTTTCTGGCCGATGCTTCCCGGCTTTTTAAAACGGATTCCCGCTTCCCTGATCGCCGTAATTGCTGGCAGTGCTGCGGTAGCTGGTCTGCACCTGAACGTCAATACGATAGGGGATCTGTATGAAATTTCTAATAAGCTGCCGGCGATTTCGCTTCCGGCGTTCTCCCTGACAACCGTTCAGAACGTCCTGCCAGACGCCTTTACGATCGCGATTTTAGCAGCAATCGAGTCCCTGCTCTCCTGTGTCGTTGCGGACAGCATGGTAAACAGCCGTCACCGCTCCAATATGGAACTGATCGCACAGGGTGCCGGAAACATCACCTCCGCGCTGTTCGGCGGCATCCCCGCCACCGGAGCCATCGCCAGAACCGCTGCAAACATCAAAAACGGCGGACGCACTCCGATCGCCGGAATGGTGCATTCTGTTGTCCTTCTGCTGATCCTGGTTGTCCTGATGCCCTACGCTGCCCTGATTCCTATGCCGGTTATCGCAGCGATCCTGTTTATGGTTGCCTATAATATGTGTGACATCAAAACCTTTGTCAACCTCTGCAAAACCTCTCCGAAGAGCGATATTATCGTTTTGGTCAGCACCTTTGTTCTGACGGTCGTATTCGATCTTGTCGTTGCCATCGAGGTCGGCATCCTGCTCGCTGCGATTCTGTTTATGAAACGTATGAGCGACGTTACAGAAGTAGAAGGCTGGAAATATGTCGATGAGGACGACGATGCGGACAGCCTTGCCCTGCGCGTTGTACCAGATCACATTACAGTTTATGAAATCAGTGGTCCCCTCTTTTTCGGCGCTGCGGATAAGATTCTGAAAATCACCCTCGACGAAAAGCGCCGTTGTCTCGTCCTTCGTATGAGAAGTGTCAGCGCCATCGACGCGACCGCCATGCATAACCTTGAAAAGCTCTACGAGGACTGTCAGAAAAAGGGCATTCAGCTGATTTTCTCCCATGTCAACGAACAACCCTGGCGTGTCATGGAAAAAAACGGCTTTATCGAAAAAGTCGGTGCCGACAACTTCTGTGCTCATATTGATGACGCCCTAAAGCGCGCCGAGCAGCTGTAGCTTGTGCAAAAGCAGCTCATCACTGTTCTGATAAAAATCGCATTTTGAATACATCCGCCGCAGAGTTCTGACTTTTGCGGCGGATTTTTATAAAAATTTAATTTTTCTCTTGAAAAATATCATATTTGCGTATATCATATTGCCCATAGGCAATTTCGAAATGAAGTTTGCAGGAAAAGACATTTTGTCTACCGAAGGAGTAAAACTCTCAGGTGCTGTAGTTTGCAGCGCAACTGTAAATGGATCGACTCTCTGGAGACACCCGGATCAGCCGGGGGCCGAAGGTGCAACATACGAATTTCTCGTATGAATCTCTCAGGTAAAAGGACAGAGAAGATATTACGCAAGTATTCTGTATCTTCCTGAGACTGACGCAAAAAAGGATTTCTTTTTGGTGCAGTCTCTTTTTATTCGCAGCATAGAATATTCGCAATCTTATATTCTATCATGCTTTGAACGATATCTGTCTGCGCAGCGGATATTTCGTTTTTCCGGCGAATAAACCAGTCCGGCACACTGCCCTTTCTATTTTCACGAGTGATTCCAAAATCCCTTCTTTCATTTCGAAACGCTTTCCTTACGCATAGCGTAGCATGGCATCAGAAAGACATCTGCGGCCAAAAATCTGTTGTAACAAAGAATATCTGTTGCAGCAAAGAATAAGAAAGGGATCGAATACCATGTGGACTTCTATCAATCAAGCTCTGAATATAATCGACAACTTTGTCTGGGGTGTACCGTTGATGGTACTGATTATCGCCGGCGGACTGCTTTTGACCATCCGTCTCGGTCTACTCCAGATTCGTAAGCTTCCCCTTGCACTGAAATGGATGCTTCAAAATGAGGAAGGCGGAAAAGGTGAAATTTCCAGCTTCTCCGCACTCTGTACCGCACTGAGTGCAACGATCGGTACCGGAAATATCGTCGGTGTCGCTACAGCGGTTTGTGCAGGCGGTCCCGGTGCTCTGTTCTGGATGGTTGTAGCAGCGTTTCTCGGCATGGCAACCAAATACTCCGAAGGTCTGCTGGCAGTCAAATACCGTACCGTTGCTGAAGACGGACACAGCCTCGGCGGTCCCTTCTACTATATTGAACTCGGCATGGGCAAAAATTTTAAATGGCTTGCAAAGATTTTCGCCTTCTTCGGCGTCTGTGTCGGTCTCTTCGGCATTGGTACCTTCAGCCAGGTCAATGGTATTTCCAGTGCAGTACATGGTTTCTTTGATCCAAACGATGCCTTTACTGTAAAAATTCTGCCGTTCCTTGGCAAATATTCCTGGTCCGTTGTCATTGCTTCCCTGATTCTCTCCTTCTGCGTCGCAGCTGTTTTGATCGGCGGCGTCAAGAGAATTGCAAGCGTCAGCCAGATCATCGTTCCCTTCATGGCAGTCATCTATTTTGTATTCGCAGTGATCCTGATCTGCTGCAACATCACCAAAGTGCCTGCAGCGTTTGCAACCATCGTAACTGCAGCGTTTTCTCCAAAAGCGATTACCGGCGGTGCAGTCGGCAGCATGCTCATCGCAATGCAGAAGGGTGTTGCCCGCGGCATCTTCTCCAATGAAGCCGGTCTGGGAAGCGCGCCCATCGCTGCGGCTGCTGCACAGACGAACTCTCCTGTCCGTCAGGGTCTTGTCAGCATGACCGGTACGTTTATTGACACGATCATCATCTGTACCTTAACAGGTCTTTCCATTGTTCTGACCGGTGCATGGCAGGTAGAAGGTCTGGAAGGTGTTCAGGTTACAACCTATGCATTCCAGCATGGTCTTCCGTTTCCTGCACAGTTTTCTTCCTTTATTCTGATGCTCTGCCTTGTATTCTTCGCCTTTACAACAATCCTTGGCTGGGATTACTACAGTGAACGCTGCCTGGAATATTTAAGCGGCGGCAATATGAAGCACGTTAAGATCTTTCGGTGGATCTACATTCTGGCTGTCTTTATCGGACCTTACATGACGGTGAGCGCTGTCTGGACCATCGCTGATATCTTCAACGGTCTGATGGCTATCCCGAACATGATCGCGTTGTTCGCATTGAGCGGTGTCATTGTAAAAGAAACCAGAGCATTCTTCCAGCACGCAAAGGAAGAAGCACGCGCAGAGCACCGTTCTTTCGAAGAAGTGTGTGAGGAGAATTTAAACGAAGAAGAAGCGCCCGCGAACTAAAACTATTATCCAAGACCCCCTTCCCGATCTGGTTGGTATGCCCTTTGCGACTGACCTGATCGGGTTTTTTAATGCTCTTTACACATTGGTTCATAAAAAACAGCCGCACCCGGATGATTTCTCATCTGTGATGCGGCTGTTTTATTATCAGCAGCATGTACGCAAAGCACATTCTGCTGTATACGTCTTGCGGCGCTCTTTATTCATGACAATAGAATGCTCGCAGAGCGTGCATTCTATTGTTGATTTTTGAAGTCGAGGAAATTATTCGCCCTTCTCCAGAGCCAGAGTCTTGGTTGTGATATCACAAACCTCTGCAGGTCCGTAGTACTGGATTGCACCCGGATATACATAGCAGGTGTTCTCAGACCACTCTTCTCTGTGTGCCTCGAAGTATTTGAAGGGCTTGCCATCCAGCTCAACCAGAGCCTTACGGATAACAGGCTTGTCTTCGCCATGTCTTCTCTCCATGTTCATCATCTTGGTGATGGGCATACCGCCTGCAACCCACTCAGCTGCCGGTTTGGACAGGTTGGAAACCTTGGAAAGGTAACCATTGTAACCATACTGGATCAGCATGAATGCATTGTAACCTAAGGAGTAGCAGTAATCGGAATCGAAGTTGGAAGGGAATGCACATCTTCCTTCGTAACCGAAGAAATGATGCAGTGCATTGAACTTACCGTTGTATGTGCCTGCAGCCTTTCTCTCAGCCAGCTTGTCAGCTACCAGAGCGGAGAACAGCTTCTCGGACTCGATCAGGGAAACCTGTACGTTGCCGTGAGGATCTCTCTCCAGGAACAGCTGCTGCTGAATGCCTTCCGGCAGGATTGCGAATACAGCCATGGATTCTTTAGACAGACCGTTTTCGATGAACGCATATTTTTCTTTCCAGGTAGGAAGTGCATTGAACGCATCTGCCTTGCTGCCTGCTAACAGCTCGTTGATCTCAGCGATCAGTGCGGAGAACTCGGGAACGAATTCTACAACGCCTTCAGGGATGATTGCAACACCGAAGTTCATGCCCTTTGCTGCTCTCTTTGCTACAGAATCAGCGATGTAGTCAGCGATCTGGGACAGGGACATCTTCTTTGCTGCAACTTCTTCGGAAATCAGGCAGATGTTCGGCTGGGTTTCCAGTGCGCACTCCAGAGCAACATGGGAAGCGCTGCGGCCCATAACCTTAATGAAGTGCCAATATTTCTTAGCAGAGTTTGCATCTCTTTCGATGTTACCGATTACTTCGCTGTAGGTCTTTGCAGCGGTATCGAAACCAAAAGAGCACTCGATATCTTCATTCTTTAAGTCGCCGTCGATGGTCTTCGGGCAGCCGATTACCTGTACGCCGGTGTTGTTTGCAGCGAAGTACTCAGCCAGTACAGCTGCGTTGGTGTTGGAATCGTCGCCACCGATGATAACGATTGCGGTGATGCCGTGCTTCTTGCAGACTTCAGCAGCGATTGCGAACTGTTCCTGAGTCTCCAGTTTGGTTCTGCCGGAACCGATGATATCGAAACCGCCGGTGTTTCTGTATGCATTGATATACTCGTCATCAAAAACAAGATAATCGTCTTCGATCAGACCGCTCGGACCGTTCTTGAAGCCGTACAGTACGTTCTCCGGGTTGGTTGCCTTTAATGCATCGTATAAACCGCAGATAACGTTGTGTCCGCCAGGAGCCTGTCCGCCGGAAAGGATAACGCCTACAACCTGCTTCTTCGCAACGGAAGTGTTCGCACCTTTCTGGAAAGTGATCTCCTTTTTACCGTAGGTATTGGGGAACAGCGCTTTGATCTTCTCCTGATCTGCAACGCTCTGAGTCTCTTCGCCTTCCTTAACGCAGATATCTGCAATGCCGTGTCTCAGCATGCCGGGAAGCTTCGGAGCATACTCATATCTGGCTTTCTGTAAAGCTGAAATTTCCATAATCCTTCTCCTTCTTGTATTTCTACAACATTTTTTCATTCATAGTTGATTATAAGCTATTTTTTTCAAAAAGTAAACAACTAATCCCTTTTTCGCAAAGGGATGCCCATTTCCGTCCGTATTTTCTCAAATCTCCCGAATATCATACGGAGTTGTTTGGTAAACGTAATAATTTAGCCAGTTTGTATACAATCCGTTGCAGTGCGCGCGCCAGGAAAGTAACGGTTTCTTCTCCGGATTGTCCTCCGGATAGTAGTTTTCCGGCACATGGATCGGCAGTCCCTTGTCGCGATCGCGCTTGTACTCTCCATCCAGCGTGTAACGATCATATTCCGGATGTCCCATAACGAAAATCTGCCGTCCGCCCTCAGTCATACATAAAAGCACTCCCGCTTTGTCCGATTCCGCCATAACGGTCAGCTCTTTGCAGGCATGGATCAGCGCTGCAGGCGTTTCGGTATGTCTGCTGTGGGGGATACAGAAAACGTCGTCAAATCCGCGCACCAGCGGCTCTTTGCGGTTTAACACACGGTGTTCAAATACCCCGAAAAGCTTTTCCGGCAACAGGCGTTTGTCGAGTCCGAAGTGGTAATACAGACCTGCCTGAGCGCCCCAGCAGATGTGGAACGTGGAATGGACGTGGGTCTTTGACCACTCCATAATTTCGCAGAGTTCTTTCCAGTAATCCACTTCTTCGAAGGGGATCTGTTCCACCGGTGCACCCGTGATGATCAGGCCATCGTATTTGTTGGATTTCAAATCATCAAACGTATCGTAAAATTTATTCAGATGTGTTGCAGAGGTATTCAGAGACAGATGGCTGTTCATTTTCATAAAGGTCACGTCCACCTGCAGCGGCGTATTGGACAGCGACCGAAGAAGCTGCAGCTCCGTATCTTGTTTGACCGGCATCAGATTCAGAATACAGATCTGCAATGGGCGGATATTCTGGTGCATCGCACGATATTCGTCCATCACGAAAATATTTTCATTATCCAGAATCTCTCTGGCAGGCAGATCACTCTGTATTTTAATCGGCATTTTCTCTCTCACTTTCCTGCCGCTGTGCGGCGCTTCTTTTGAATAAATTCGTCCGGACGGTTATTTTTCCAGATACTGCTTCATAAACTCTTCTTCTGTCAGTACAGCTATGCCCAGCTCCCGCGCTTTTTTATTTTTGGCGGAATTAGAGGTACTGTCATTGTTGATCAGACAGACGGTTTTGCCCGTCACGCTTCCGGTTACCTTTCCGCCGAGGGCTTCGATCTTTTCCTTTAAGGCACTGCGATTTTCAAAGTGGTTCAGGCTGCCCGTAATAACAAAGGACTGCCCGGAAAGCGGCAGGGCTTCTTCTGAAAAGGTTTCCTGCTCCAGCTCCACTTCCTTTAATAAAAGCTCCAGCGCAGTTCTATTTTTTTTCTGGGCAAAAAAATCCACAAACGCGCCTGCGATAACAGGTCCTACGCCATCCATCGCCGCCAGCTCTTCTGCAGGTGCAGCGAGCATTTTGTCCAGATCATTTTTATATTCCCGACAAATCATCCGCGCATTGGCAATTCCGATATTCGGGATTCCAAGGCTGTAAATCAGGCGTGCAAGATTTGTATGTCTCGCTTTTTCAACGCTCGCTTCGAGATTCTGATACGATTTTTCGCCGAAGCCGTCCATCTGCATAATCGCATCCCGGTGTCTGTCCAGATGGAACAGATCCGCATAGGTATGCAAAAAGCCTTCCGCCAGAAATTTTTCCAGCGTTGCTTCGGAAAGTCCGTCAATATTCATCGCGTCCCGGCTGACAAACAGCGTAAAAGATTTGATCTTTTTGGCATCGCAGTCCGGGTTCGGGCAGACTAACGTCTCCGTATCGTTTTCTTTTACGATTCGGGTCTCTCCCTGACAGACCGGACAGGTGCAGGGAATTTCCAATGTGCCGCTCTTTGTCAGATTTTCCGCGATCTGCGGGATAATCATGTTTGCCTTATAGACTGTAATCCGGTCGCCGATGCCGAGCTTTAATTCTTTTACAATGCTGACATTATGAACGCTGGCGCGACTTACGGTTGTCCCCTCCAGCTCCACAGGGTCAAAAATCGCAACCGGGTTAATCAGTCCGGTACGACTCGCGCTCCACTCCACCTCGCGCAGCGTCGTCTCTGCCTGCTCGTCCGCCCATTTAAATGCAATGGCATTGCGCGGAAACTTTGCCGTTCTTCCAAGCGACTCTCCGTAAGCGATATCGTCCAAAAGCAGTACCAGCCCGTCGGACGGAACCGGATAATCTGTGATTTTTTCTTCAAACCAGGCAACTGCCTCCTGCATTGTGTCCGCAGTTACCGCTTTATATTCTACCGTTTCAAAGCCCTGCTTCTGTAAGAATATAAACTGTTCTTCCCTTGAGTTTTTAAAATCCACACCCTCTGCACGCACCAGTGCAAATGCGAAAAAATGCACCTTTCGCTGCGCAGTGATCTGGCTGTTTAGCTGGCGCACGGAACCGGAGCAGAGGTTTCTCGGATTTTTGTACCGAGCGTCCACGTCTTCGATTTCGCCGTTGATCTTTTCAAAATCCGCATAGGTGATGACCGCTTCTCCCCGCAGGATCAGCTCTCCCTGATACGGGATCTGCAGCGGCACGTTAACAAAGGTTTTGGCGTTCGGCGTGATGACCTCGCCAATTTCGCCATTTCCCCTCGTGACCGCCTTAAACAGTTTTCCGTCCCGGTACGTCAACACAATGGTCAAACCGTCCAGCTTCCAGGAAAGCAAACCTTTCTGATCTCCCAGCCAGTCTGCCAGCTCTTCCCGGCTTTTCGTTTTTCCAAGGGAAAGCATCGGGCTTTCGTGACGCTCTTTGGGAAGTTCGTCTACTGCTTCATAACCAACCGATTGGGTCGGACTCGCTGCCAGCACAACTCCGGTCTTTTCTTCCAGGGCAACCAGCTCGTCGTAGAGCCTGTCATATTCTAAATTACTCATGATTTCCCGGTCTTCGGCATAGTAGGCTTTTGCAGCCTCATTCAACTTCGAGACCAATTCTTTCATTCTGTCTGTATCATTCATATCGTTTTTTCTGTGCTCCTGTCTGTCCGGATCCGGAACCATTCCGATAGGTACCATTCGTGCGGCTGTCGGTGGCACTCCGGTAGGTACCATTTGTGCGGCTGTCGGTGGCACTCCGGTAGGTACCATTTGTGCGGCTGTCGGCGGTACTCCGGTAGGTACCGCGCTGCTCTGCTTTGCGAGCACCGTCTGTACCTTGCCTGCGGTCAGCCGTTTTTGCGTAGCCACCTGCATTTCGGTGAGCCGGATTCTGCCCGCTGCGCTGCATTCCTGCATTCGACGCACGACCCTTTGCCCCCAACGTCACCGTACCGGACTGAGCTTCTTTTTTCGCAGCAGGCTGCCGTTCCTTTTCCCATGCAGGACGCGCCGGACGGCTGGCATTTTTCCCAACTTCATAGTACAGCTCTTTTAACTCTGCACCGGTGACTGCACGAATATCGCCCGGGTTTAATTTCCCCAGCAGAATATTTGCCACACGCACACGTTTGATGCTTAGAACGCCATAGCCGAGGGTCTTGCACATCCGGCGGATCTGGCGGTTTAAGCCCTGCGTCAGGATAATACGGAAGACAAATTTTCCTTCTTCCTTTACAAAGCAGGGACGGGTACGCTCATTTAAATCCTTTAACAGCATACCGTCCGACATTTTTTTGAGGAAATCCCGGCTAATGGGCTTATTGACGCGGACGAGATACTCCTTTTCGTGAAAGTTTGCCGCACGCATCAGACCATTGATTAAGTCCCCGTCGTTTGTCAGCAGTAAAAGGCCTTCCGAATCTCTGTCCAGGCGTCCTGCATAGGTTACACGTACCGGATATTCGACGACATCACGGATCGTGATCTGGGCATGCTTGTCCTTTTCTGTACAGGTCACTCCAACCGGCTTGTAATAAGCCAGCACCACCTTTTTTTCCCGATGTCCGACCGGTTTGTCCTCAACTGTAATTTTGTCCAGATCGTTGACCCGCATACCCGGATCTGCGATCTTGCCATTCACAGACACTTTTCCCCCTTCGATCAGGACATCCGCTTCTCTTCTCGAACAGATGCCAGCCTGGGAAAGATATTTATTTAAACGGACCTTTTCAGTATTTGCCATAAATTAACTTCTCCATTCCGATAAAAATCGCAGTATAAAAATATTTTAACACACTTTCAGATTCCGTGCCAGAAGAACATGCAGGGATTTTCAGGCGCATGGTTTCCCTCTGCTACAGCAAAATCCAGTCCGGAAGTTTTTTTCTAACCCACGGCAAAAACGGTCCTGCCAACCCTATAGAGCTCAGCAGAACCGTTTTTGAAATTTTGTTATGAAATTCTATCCAAAACATCTGGAAGGTTATCGAAGTTTTTTGTCTTACTCGCGCTCTACGATCGCTGCACAGCCCATGCCGCCGCCAACACAAAGAGTAGCAAGACCTTTCTTTGCATCTCTCTTTTCCATCTCATGAAGTAAGGTTACCAGAATACGGCAGCCGGATGCTCCTACCGGATGACCAAGGGCGATTGCTCCGCCGTTGACGTTTAAGATATCGTTGTTGAAGCCAAGGTCATGCGCAACTGCTACAGACTGTGCTGCGAATGCTTCGTTTGCCTCAATCAGGTCGAAGTCGCCGATTTCGTAGCCGGCTTTCTTCATTACCTTGCGGGTTGCTGCAACCGGTCCGATACCCATAATGCGGGGTTCTACGCCTGCCAGCTCGCCTGCTACCCAGGTAGCCATCGGCTTTACGCCCAGCTCCTTTGCCTTTTCTTCGCTCATAACGATCAGCGCTGCCGCTGCATCGTTGATACCGGAAGAATTGCCAGCGGTTACGACACCACCCTCTTTGAATGCAGGACGCAGTTTGCTGATGCTCTCTGCCGTTACATTCGGTCTGGGTCCCTCATCAGTATCAAATACAACGGTCTGTTTTTTCTGTTTTACTTCCATCGGAACGATCTCGTCCTTGAACTTGCCCTCTGCGATCGCTTTCTGTGCCTTCTGCTGGCTCCATGCTGCAAACTCATCCAGCTGCTCTCTGGTCAGTCCCCAGTCTTCTGCAATATTTTCAGCAGTAATACCCATATGATAGCCGCCGAATGCATCCGTCAGGGCATCGCGGATCAGCGCATCATCCATCTTTCCAGCGCCCATTCTGTAACCGAATCTTGCATTGTACAGAAGATAAGGAGCCATGGACATATTTTCCATACCGCCAGCTACGATGATATCCGCATCACCGGAGGCAATCAGCTTGGCAGCCAGGTTTACACAGTGCATGCCGGAGCCGCACAGTACGTTGATCGTAGTTGCAGGAACCTCTACCGGAATCCCTGCGTTGACTGCTGCCTGTCTTGCAGGGTTCTGACCAAGACCTGCCTGAATGACACAGCCCATATATACTTCATCTACCTGCTCCGGTTTAATTCCGGTTCTTTTCAGGGCTTCTTTGATTACAACAGTGCCCAGATCCGGCGCGGGAGTTTTGGAAAGAGTTCCTCCCATTACGCCGATTGCTGTTCTGCATGCGCCTGCCAGCACTACTTTTCTTGCCATAACAATGATTCCTCCATTTTCCCTTTTTTTCTTTATCATACTACTTTTGAAACACTTTTCAAGCCCACTGCACGATTTGTTGTGGTCTTTTTTAGAAACAAAAGCGTAAAAGCTTTCACGTCGGAAGGTACTTATCAGGGCACTTTTATCTGGTGCTCAAATGCCCGATATTTTTGATCAGCACGGAAATCGTCCCGTCGGGATTTGTGATAAATTCTACCTTCTCGGGGTCCTTATATTCTTCCATCGGAATCGTGATTTCGATGCCGGTGTCCGTCGTCAGGTGCTGCTTCTGGAACTTTTTGATCGTTGCCTCGCTCTTAGGCCTGACAACTTCTTTTTCCATGTTATATTTTTCCAGCTTTTCCTCCAGGTCTGCCTGCATCTGCGGACTGTCCTTAAAAACTTTCTCCTTGACCGCTTCGACCTCCAGGCTCCCCTTTTCCTCCAGCTCATCATAGATCGCCTGCTTGACTTCCATCTTTCGCCGGGTGTCCTCATCTCCATAGTATTTTTTGTTGACCTGTTCCACTGCTTTTGTCACGATATCCAGCTTTGTCTTTTGAGACATCGGTGCATGACATTCCAGAAACAGTTCGGAAAAGTACAGCTTCTTTTCACCATTTACTTCGAATTTTTTCTCTGTCAGCAAAATTTCTCCATTCGACAAATTCACTAAAAATGCCTCAGAAAGCTTCTGTCCGGCAGACGGCAGGATCGCTTTCTGTAAAATGATATCGTTTAAATTTTCTCCGGTTTCGGTAGCCTTCGTCGCATGGGTATAGGAAGTTTTATAATTTAATTTCAAAAATCCGAAATAATCGACGCCCTCCGCAGAAAAAACGACAACCGCAACGTCCGCCGCCGGAATATCGATATTCGAATTCATGATCCCATAGAGCTTTTCACACAATGCCCTGCTCGTCTGGACAAAATTTTCGGCGTTACAGTTCTGGATCAGCCCCATCACCTCAGATTCGTCAGAAAACTGGCAGACCTTCATATCGTCGCTCTCTGTAAATTTTTCAATATGAGCCTTTAAAAAATCGCACAGATTCGAACCCATATCGATCGGACAGTCCGAAAGCACCGGCATTCCAACCACAGAATCCAGGATATGGACAATCCCCATTTTCATAATCATATCGTCTTTTTTCATGCCAGTTTCTCCTCAATTGCTTTTGTATGCGGCAGCTGCGCCATCTATAAACATAGCAGTTCGATGAAAAATATGCAAGAAAAAGAGGCGAACGCTTTTGACGTCCGCCTCCGGGATTCTCACTTTTGCGACCTGACGCAGGGAAAAATCTTCCTCTTGGAATTCTTCTTATTCCGCCCGTTTTAACGCTTTTACGATCACAGGTCCGATCAGTGCTGCTAAAATAATCTTTGCAGTATCACCGGGCAGGTAAGGGATAACCCCCACACCAAGACCTCCGATGAAGTCTAAGTTCAGCTGCAGGCAAAGCCATACGGTACCGAACAGGTAACATACCAGCGTTCCCAGAACCATCGCACCGAACTGTTTCCAGAAGCTTTTGCCGGTCTTCTCAAACAGAATACCGGTCAGCGGGATCATGAACAGGAAGCCGATCAGATATCCTCCAGTCGGTCCTGCAAGCTTTGCAAAGCCACCGGAAAAACCGGAAAATACCGGAAGTCCCACCAGACCCAGAAGCAGATAGATCACATAGCTGATGAATGCATTTCTGGTGCCCAGAATATAAACGGAAAGGTACAAAATAAAGGTTGTCAGGGAAAGCGGAACAGGGCTGACCGGGATCGGAATGGAAAACGGAGCCGCTATACAGGTCACCGCTGTCATCACACCGATCATCGCCATCTGTCTGATTCCAAGTGCTGTCTCTTTTTTTGTTGCTGTCTGCATGATTGTCACCCCTCCTGTCCTATCGGACAGTTTTTCTTTTTTCTTAAAAGATACTCCTTTCATCTGAAAATGTCAACAAAATCCTTGACTTTTTTGTTTCTTCTTTTGTTATATTATACAATATCGTCCTATTTGTAAGTTTTTTGTATCGCATTTTGACAGCTACGTGTCAAGGCACCCGGTGATATATCATATTTTTGGCGAAATGTCGTCAGAAAATATGAATAGGAAAAGAATCCGCACGCCGCACATACTTCCTTAGAGGATATGTTTCCCTCCTCCAGCATCCGTTTTGCCAGAGACAGGCGGTAATTGAGCATATATTCGGAAAAGGTTACGCCCATACAGGCATGGAATACGGAAGAAAAATACGATTCCGACAATCCTGCCTTCTGCGCCGCATCCGACAGCCTGATTTTTTCCCGGTAATGCTGCCGTACAAAAACCAGCGACCTGCGCACCGCCTCAGGGATTTCTTCCTCCTTTGCCTGCCGTTTCTTCGGGCTTTTTCGCAGAATCAAAATACAGATTTTTTCGATCAGATCCGCAGACATTTTTTCCCAGAACGCTTCTTTTTCTTCCTGCTCTCTTTTTAATTCCAGCAAAAGCTGTGTCATCTTCTGCATTTCCTTTTCCTGCATCTGAAAGCAAAACGGTTCTACCGCTTCTTCCAGCGCATCCAACAATACGTTCGATAACACCTCCTGCCGGAAAATCAGGTTATAGTAGCGGATATATTCCCCTGTATCCGTCATCTGTCTGTGATAATCCGATGGTCGAATCAGCTGCAGGCTGCCTGCCGCCGCAACGAAGCTGCTTCCGTTGATCAGGAACCGGCTGCTTCCTTCATAGATCAGCGACAGCTCGTAAAAATCATGAAAATGAAGCTGCTGATTGAAGCTGCTCTCCGCTTCCGAATAGCAATTTTGTATGCTGAAAAGCCCGTTCGATAAATATTCCTTTGCCGGAAGAATTCCCTTTCCAAACTGCATCCCTATATTTTCTCCATTTCTTTTTGCTTCAAAAATTTTGTTATTTTATGATTATATCATATATATTTTGTTATTTTAAGTTTTCTATTGTCTTTTTTACCAATTCATCCTACGATAAGTTCAGACAGCGGCAATACAATTTCGCCCGAGAAAAACAAATCCATTTATTTCAAGACATCAGAAAGGAGTTTATCCAATGACACAGTTAGAAGCTCTGCAGAAAAAATTTATCAATCTGCGCTTTGGCACATTTATCCATTTCAACAGCGCAACCTTCCAGTTCCACAACAACCCCGACATCATCGACTGGGAATACGACCATGAAAACGGCGATCTGCCCAGGCAGTTCCCGTTTGATGAAAAAGACTTTAACCCGACCGCTCCCGACTACTGCAAGCAATGGGCAAAAATCGCTAAAAGCGCCGGCTGCCAGTTCGCTGCCCTGACAAGCAAGCACCACGAGGGCTTCGATCTCTGGCCCTCCGACTATACCGATCACTGTGTGAAAAATGCGACAAACAAAACCGATGTCGTTGCCGCTTATCTGGACGCGTTCCGCAGCGAGGGAATTGTTGCCGGTCTGTATTTTTCCGTGCTCGACCTGACTGCTCAAACCGGTCACAGATCCTGCACAACAGCGCAGAAAGAAAAAATCTTCGGTCAGGTGACCGAACTTCTTACAAACTATGGAGAAATCCCATTCCTGATCGTAGACGGCTGGAATGCTCCCTGGGGCGGTCCCTCCTATGAGATGCTTCCCTTCGAGGAGCTCGACCGCCTTGTGAAATCTCTGCAGCCCGATTGTATGCTGATGAACATCGGCTGTCAGGAAGGATTATCCGGTACCGACGTTGTATTTTATGAAAACGCCGCCGGTCAGGAAGTCGACCATAGCTTCAACGGTCCCGGCATCAGCTGCAACAAACTGACAAAGACATGGTTCTGGAGAGACGAAGACCCGACAACGCCCGTTACAAACGCAGAATGGGCACTTTCCAAAATGAAGGATTATTTCCCCCAGAATGTCAACTTCATGTTAAATCTCTCCCCTTCCACAACCGGTCTGGTGGACGAAAATCTTGCGCAGGAATTTGCCAGGATCGGTAAGACCTTCCAGATGCCTGAACCCCTGGATGAGCTTCCGGCGGGCTGGCTGAAGCGCTGATCTCTATTGACGCAAAAGAACAGGGCATTCCCGCCTTGTTCTTTTGCTATTCTCAGGGTATACTTTAAAAAGAAACGGTCGGCACTTCTGTCCGACCCAAAAAGTATCCTGTAAGGAGGACGTTATGTCACAGACACTCGAACAATTTCAGGCCTATCAGACCAGACTCGAACAATACGATCAGGCGATTGCCCTGCTCTACTGGGACCTGCAGACCGCAGCTCCAAAAGACAGCATCGAAGCAAAGCTGTCTGCGGTAGGCTATTTTTCCACGGAATCCTTCCGCCTTTCGACGGCAGACGAATACGGCAGCCTGTTAAAAAAGCTCTCTGCTCCCGAAGAATATGATCAGCTGTCTCCCGCCATGCAGCTTACGATCCGGCGAAACCTGAGAGATTTCGAACGCTTCAAGCGCATTCCGGAAGCCTTCTACACGGAATATGTCACAGAAAAGGCACGTTCCGAAAAAGCCTGGGAGGCAGCCAAGGAGGCTTCTGATTTCTCTGTATTTGCGCCCCATCTGGATAAGGTCATCTCCATGACAAAAGAATATGTCCACTACATGGAGCCAGATCAGGATGTATATGAATTTTTGGTCGGTCTTTTTGAGGACGGTATGGATACGGAAACGATCGACCGCATTTTTGCAGAACTAAAAGAAGGACTTCTTCCGCTGCTTGCCAAAATCCAGGCAGCTCCCAAACCGGATCTGTCTGCCCTGCAGCAGACCTTTGACCCGGATGCTCAGAAAAAGGTCCAGGAGCTGCTGCTTTCTTATATCGGTTTTTCCTTTGACTGCGGCGCAGTTGCCGAGAGTATGCATCCCTTTACGACAACGCTCTGCCCCGGCGATGTCCGCGTAACAAACCACTATTATGCCGACAATCCGATTTCTTCGATATTCTCCGCCATTCACGAGGGCGGTCATGCAATCTTCGAGCAAAATGTCGATAAGGATTTCTGGCATACTGCCGCAGCCCAGATCAATATGATGGGACTTCACGAAAGCCAGTCCCGCTTTTACGAAAATATCCTCGGCAGAAATCCACACTTTTGGACACCAATTTATGAAAAAATGTCCGCGCTGCTTCCAGAATTTAAAACCGTCCCATTTTATACGTTTATAAAAGCGATCAACGACGTACACCCCAGCATGATCCGTACGGAAGCGGATGAAGTGACCTACGGTCTGCATATCATCCTGCGTTACGAAATAGAAAAAGCAATTTTCAGAGACAATGTAAAGACCGATGACCTGCCAGCTCTCTGGAATCAGAAAATGCAGGAGCTGCTTGGCATTACTCCTGCAAACGATGCAGAAGGCATCCTGCAGGATATGCACTGGTCAGACGGCTCCTTTGGATATTTCCCCTCCTACCTGCTGGGCTCCATTTATGACGGCATGTATCTTGAAGCGATCCAAAAGGATCTCGGAGATCTGGATACGGTTCTGGAAAACGGAAGGATCCTCGACATCACCCACTGGCTGAAGGAAAAGATCCATCGTTTTGGCAGCATGTATAACTCCAAAGAGGTTATCGAACGGGTCTGCGGCAAGGAAATCAGTGCACAGCCGCTGCTTCGCTATTTTGAAGAAAAATACAGTAAGGTGTATGAATTCTGACCAACGCCTCGAAGTCGAACTGCTTTATCTGTAACATACAGAGCGTATATTCCATCAAACAGTAACATTCTATTATTGATGCAAAAACCGGAAAATCTTTCCAGATGCCTTACGACAATACCTGCGTGTGGCGTCGGAACAGATTTTCCGGTTTTTCTAATCAGGCGATTCCATTTTTATACATTCGGTTCACGGCAGCGTTTTTAAAATCCGTCCCAGCTCTTCTACATCTTCCGACTTTGTTGCCCAGCTGGATGCAAACCGCACTGCAGCTGCTCCATTTTCCAGCTCTTCCCAGGTTTCACAGCTGACACGATCCTTCAGCGCTTCCCGCTGTGCTGCATTTAATACGACAAACTGCTGATTCGTCGGGGAATTGATATAAAGCGGACACCCATGCTCCGTCAGAAGCTCCTTGATCCTCATGGCCATCTCGATCGCATGCGCAGAAATTTTCAAATACAGATTTTCTGTAAAAAGCGTATCGAATTGAATCCCCAGCAGACGTCCCTTCGCAAGCACCGCCCCCTGCTGCTTCATCAGGGTAAAAAATCCCGAAACCGTATTCTTTTTCGGGAAAACTACGGCTTCTCCAAACAGTGCGCCCACCTTTGTGCCTCCAATATAGAACACGTCGCACAGCTCTGCCAGATCTGCAAGTGTCACGTCTGTTCCCGGTGCACAAAGTCCATAGCCCAGACGCGCACCGTCCAAAAACAGGGGCAGCTGATATTCCTCACAGACCCTTCGAAGCGCCTTTAACTCTTCTTTTGTATAGAGTGTTCCATATTCGGTCGGATGGGAAATATAAACCATACCGGGCTGCACCATATGGGTACAGCTGCCGTCCTGATAAAAGCGTTCCAGATAGTGCTTTACCGCTGCAGCCTCAAGCTTCCCGTTTTTGTGTGGGATCGTCAGCACCTTATGGCCGCCGCTTTCAATTGCACCAGCCTCGTGAACACCGATATGTCCGGTATCCGCTGCAATAACCCCCTCGAAGGGCTTTAAAAATCCCCGGATCACGGTCGCATTTGTTTGGGTCCCGCCGACCAGAAAATAAATTTCCGCCTCCGGGCACTGGCATGCTGTGCGGATTTTTGCTTTTGCAGATTCGCAATAGGCATCCTTTCCATAGCCGTAGGTATGCTCCATGTTCGTTTCCATCAGGCGCTGTAAGATTGCAGGATGTGCGCCTTCCATGTAGTCACTATCAAAGTATAGCATTGCTTTCTCCTCCTGATATTTTTGTATCATTTTTTCTTTCCTCACAGTTTCAGCCTTCCCTTTGCTGCTCTAAGAGCTCATAGAGCGCATCGTCGCCTTCGTCGATCCACACATCCTCTTCCTCTTCATTCAAGCCAAGAAATTGTGCGAGTGTTCGGATATCATCGCTGTTATTCCATTCGTCCACATAATCATCGATTTCTTCAAACTCGATCTCTCCTGCCAGATAACGTTCTTTAAAATTTGCCATCCTGATTTCCTCTCTATAGTCGTTAATAAGTTTCTGTTAATTCGTTGATCATTGCTATCAGTAATTTCGCATCCACGGGCTTTGGATTTTCTTATTTTTACCCATCTGCAAACCTCTTTTCCTATTCGTCTCTATTCCTTATCAGCCTGCGTTTCGGACCCCCCACCGGATTTTATACTTCGGATGGTCTTTTCCAATAGCATCATATCAACAGGCTTTGAAATATGGGCATTCATACCGGCTGTCAGAGAATGCCGGATATCCTCCGAAAAGGCATTGGCAGTCATTGCAATGATCGGAATTGTCCCTGCCTGTTTGTGTAGGCTCCTTCGAATTGCCCTTGCAGCATCATAACCGTTCATGACAGGCATCTGCACATCCATCAGGATCATGTCATACGCTCCGGGCACAGACTGTTCAAAGGTCTCCACCACCTTTTGCCCATTTTCACAAATCGTACACTCAGCACCTTTCATTTTTAACAGCTCTGTTAAAATCTCTGCATTCAGTTCATTATCCTCTGCACATAAAAAGTGCATTCCCTCCAGGATCGCTCCATTCGGCGTTTCTTCTTCCTTTGATGACAGGAATGCAGGCCGCTCTTTTGCAATTTTCAGATCTATAAGCACTTCAAAGCAGCTTCCCTGTCCGGGTTTACTTTCTACATAAATCGTGCCTCCCATGGCTTCCACAAGATTTCTGGTGATGGCCATTCCAAGTCCGGTTCCCTGTATCTTATTTGTCACAGAGTTTTCTGCTCGGGTAAAGGCATCAAAGATCGTATCTTTAAAAGCATCTGACATTCCCATTCCATTATCACGGACGAAAAAGCGATACCTTGCATAGACCGTGGAGGCTGTTTCACATTCTTCTGCCACAAAATGAATGGCTCCCCCATCCTGTGTATACTTTACTGCATTGGACAAGAGGTTGCTAAAAATCTGCATCAGGTGAACCTGATCTCCATTTACCCACTCGTGCCGGATCTTTTCTTTTGTAATTGTAAGGGTCTGATTTTTTTCTTCTACCTGTGAATGGAACATCGCATTCAGATCCTGCAAAAGATCCGAAATAGAAAAATCCGTATACTGAAAAGCTGTTTTTCCTGCTTCGATCTTGCTCATATCCAAAACATTGTTAATGATCCCTAACAGGTGCTGCGCGGATATATCAATTTTATCTACATACTCCAATACCTTGACCTTATCCCCTGCATTATGTCGGATCAAAGCTGTAATACCAACAATTGCATTCATGGGTGTGCGAATGTCATGGGACACATTGGACAGAAAATCTGTTTTCGCCTTATTTGCATTTTCCGCTGTCTGTAAAGCTTCTGTTGCAATATTCTTTGCCTCTTTCAGATTCTGATTCGATGCTTCCAATTCCTTCATCGCCTGTATTTGAAGTTCATTATTTCTTTTTTCATATTTTGCTTTTTGATCTGCGATACTGAGTCTGGAAACACTGTAAAATAATCCGGCAAAGAGTAAAATGATAAAGCCTACCATAAACATTGTTGTAAATGATACCACTTTCTGATACTCTGTCAGGGTATTATCGACAACACCTTTTGCCACAATACAGATCAACATGGAATGGTTGCTTTCTATCGGACAGTAGCCCAGATAATAGGGCGATTTTCCACCCAAAAGCTCTACTCCCTGTTCTCTGGCTGCAAGTCTTTTTTGAAGTGTTTCTGCCTCACCTTCTGTGATAGCCTGGCTCTTCCTTAAGTGCTTTAACAGAGAATAATTCCGGAAAAATACATCTTTACTCTGATTCGTATATGTAATGTTTCCCTCGTTATCCAACAGAAACAGATAGGCATTTCCATGATATCCCTTAAGCTTTAGCATAGAATCTAATTTTGCATGATTATATGCCGTTCCAATTGCGGTATACGTTTTTCCATCAATGCGATATGGCTGACATGAAATCGCAACCAAATAAGCACCGTTTTGTATTTCTTCATGATTCCAGGCAACCAGTTTTGCAATATTATGTCCGTTCCTTAAATCCAACAGAAGCTTACTTGGAATATCAATCCGCATTTTCGTTCCGTCTGCAGTGATTGCCTTACCATTTTCCTGAAGAAACAGGAGTGTACTTTCCGATTCCCTTTCCCACGCCTCAAAAAAATTACGGTTTTCTTCTGTTTCCAGGGACAGTTCCTTTTTCTGAAGCAGATAGCCTTCCACCAAATGCAGCTGGCTATAGTATCCATTTGTCTGAAGTTCATAGGTCTGCTGCATTTGTTCCACAACAGCTCCCATACTCATTTTTCCGTTTTTCTCGATATAGCTGTTCATCCTGTTCATAAGATGCTTTATAAAGACTATGCTTGAAAGAAGGAGAAGCCCTATCAGGAACGGAACGATTACTTTTTTTCTTTTCACTGCTGCTTGTTCCATCTGCACTTTATTTTTTAACCTCTATGTAATCCTCCGGTGCCAACGGCTGCTGTCCTTTTTCCATAAATGCAGTCCACGCACTGGATAACGTCATATCCGGAAGCCGTTTTATCCTACATCCCGGAGTTGTTTTTTCCAGAATAGACCTTGTATCATCTGTAAGAAGAATGGAATATTCCTTTTCTTTGTCTATTTTTTCCTGATCTACCGCGATATCTTTTAACAAAAATCCGTTTTCTTCCTTTTGGACGGTTATTTTCATCCCGGACAGAATGGGCAATTCGTATTTATTTGTTATAGAAAATTCATCCTCTGTATGATCCAGATAATTCTCTACAAGCTTCCAAACCTGTTCCCCGTTTATTTTTGCAAAATATAGAGAGGTGTCTGAGCTCTTTGCTGTCATCAGAGCAACGCGACTGCTGGTACATTCTCCCCTATAAATAGAAGCGGTGAAATAATAATATGGTGCAATAGCCAGCTGTGCATTGTTTTCAACTCGGACCGTAGTTAAAATAGAGGATGCCGCATCACGGCCATTTTTATCATTCAGTGCTATGGAATACTCCCGGTCAAAATTTACCACTGCCTTTTCTTCTGTATCCTCCGCGTTCATTGCACTGCGGAAAGCATCATATGCCTGGGCTTCATCCATCTCGCCTGACAACAAACCATGAATAGCTTCCAGACTGGCAGAAAAGGATTTTTGAGCAGAATACCGGATATAAATGGAATTACTTTTCATTTCATCTTCCAGACCGGATATATCCTGCATCATCGTCGGAACATTTGTATTCAATGAGATCACACATCTTCCATTGGCGATCAGCCTTTGTCCCTCTTCTGAGATCATGCAATCCAGCACATCCAATGCAGTCTCCAGCTTTTCCTGATCTTTTTCTAAGTCTTTATTGAATGCAATATTTAAAGACGGAGTCATATACACAAAGGCTTCCTCTGAGGTCTGGGAAAAATAAGGAATGCAGATCAGCTTCGCGTCCATCTGTGTCTGCAGCTGCTGCATAAGTGCCGGATATCCGTGGAACATTGCTGCTTTTCCTTCTACAAAGGTCTGGTATGCAATATCCGCATTAACAAGAATATCGTCTTTCCCCAAATGAGAGTCTTTTAAAAACCTGCTGGTTTCTGAAAAAATACGTTTCCATAATCCATCGTCAAATTTTACTTCCCTCGATGAGGTTTCTGCGCCGCTTCGCCATTCAATTCCATCCAGACTTGTGAATTCCCCAATGGCACCCGCCTGAATCACTTCATGGGCAGACCAGTCTTCTGCAAGATCCAGGGAATAGGGTTTGATTCCATTCTCATAAAATTGCTGGCAGGCCTCTGCATATTCCTGATAATTTGCCGGGATTTTTATACCATACTGATCAAACAGTGTCTTATTGGCAATGATCGTCTGCGGCAGACCACAGACAGGCAGCCATTGAATTTCATTGTCAGAATTTTTATAATATTGCAATGCATAGGAATAATACCTGGAAACAACATCATAACCGCAAAAATCCATAAGATACGGCTGTAAATCCTGTGCATCTGTTCCGGAGAACCGCCGCACCGTTATCACATCCGGCAGCTCGCCATGTTCTTCCATATAACTATATAAATCGGTATCATTGTTACCAACGATAAACTCTATGTCTTGATCCGGAAGCTGTTCATGAATATAAGGTACCAGATTTTTGATCAAAGAATTTTCCCAAAGATATACGGTAAGCGGCTCTTCTTTGGATACCGCTCCTGAAGGCTCACCGCATCCAAACAAAACAGCCGCGCCGACAAGCACAGCCATCATAAACGCAGCCAGATCATATTTTCTGTTTTTCATGTGTCTGCTTCCCCATTTTCCCGCTTAAAGCCCGTGTTGATTACAATAGAATGAGAATGCACGCTCTGCGGGCATTCTATTGTCATGAATAAAAACATGAGTTTTATTATAGCACTTCATATTTTCTCATGTCTATATTTTTGAAAACTTTTCCCTTTTGGACAGGAAAAAGGACGAAATCTATTTTGCCCGAAAACTCCGGAGATTTCGTCCTATCAATTATAAATCCCTGCATATCCCTCTTCATCAAAATAATAAAAACTGCTCGTTTTTTCGGCAACGACTCCTTCAACAAATGAACGTTTTCTTTGAACTGCCACACAAAAAACAACGCTACATAATAATATGTACGTGGTCTACACACACCTTTCCATCAATAAGTTGCACCTGCTTCATCTCACACAATTTTTTTATGATTTCCACTAAATCCTTTTTCGTTTCTCCATACATTATTTTTCTTCGAAACTTTGGAATAAAAACAATATGATATGTGCAGTTCCATCGTGTATGTGTTATACTTTGATTATCCATTTTGGATATCTCCTATGCTTTTGATATGGCCTGCGAAACCAATATCATTATAGCATAGGAGTTTTTTAATACTCTAGGTAACGCTCCGGCTTTGCCTCGGCCCCCATTTCAAATGGGGGATATAGATATTATTCATTATATTATCAGAACCTGTATCATCTGTCCGTAAATATCTCACACTATATGTTTACATATTCTTAGACACAACGAAACCAATAATTCCCACTAAACATCCGCAAATCACAAAAGCAATCCCTATTATTTTCAGGATCGTCGATACAGACGTCTGATTTTCTGCCGGAACATATATCATATGTGGATTCTCCGGATTATAATATAAGATTGTCTGCTGCCCAGAATCAGGCACAAACATTTCATTAACTTTTACATTTCGTAGATTTCCTTGCTTTCAGCATATCATTCATCCTAGTATCTGTTCTATAGATCCTTGTCTTCCAAACAGCTTATTATATACTTCGTCACTACATTTTCTCCTAAACGAGCCACAAACACATAATAGGGCAGAAATTCAAGTACTGCAATTACCATGCATAATACAGGTATATACTGCCATAGTTTATTGAACACACAAAAGCACGCAAAAAATACATCCATTGCCGCTAACGGAATCCACATCACATAATCCGCTATATTCCACACATGTTGCAGTTCAATGATCTGTTGATCCTCAAGGTATTGCACAGACCATTTATAGACATTTTTTCCTGAACGATAATATACATAATACTTCCCATCTTTTTTTATCAGATGTGTACACGGATGCCATTTGTCATGGTTACGCTCTTTTTGATATTCCATATTCAATTTTTCATAGAATTTCTCTTTCGTCTGATTCGTTTGGATTTTTTTCATTGTCTCACCCCAGCAGTCAAATATTTATTCGTAAAAACTTCACCTTCCTCATCCGTAAAACCCCCTATGAATAATTTCTGCAATATCCTCATTATTGAAAAAAACACATTTATCCGCTCTCAGATTGCCCTCCGGATATAAACATGCAATATAGTCGTACTCTTTGTTCGACTCCAAATGTTTCTGTTTTCTCCCATAAATCATAACTCTTTTCCAGTTTCTCCGTCACCATCTAAATCCACATTCATAGCTATAGAAACACCGTTTCCTACCACTCCACCAACCGCAGAACCAACAATTTTTCCAATAGCTGTTCCTGCCGGGTCTCCTCCGGAACCAACCATAGCGCCTACTGCCTGCCCCACATCATCACCATATTCGGTCACTCCCCACAGCGCCACATCAACAATGACATCAGCAATTATAGCATTTTGCGACAAACCACTATTCATTCCACCCATAATATCTGCTACGACACCTGTAATCAATCCTCCAACACCGATTGCTGTTCCAAATGCATTTGGGCTTCCCGCATCTGATGCTGTTTTATATAATTGTATTAAATAATTAATGATTGACAATACCGTTGTCCTTGCTTTACAGTCTTCGATACTATCTACAATAGCCAGTATATTTTCCCTAAGCGTTTGTTCAGAAGTACCTTTTATCCTGCCATGATATCCATCCCCATTTTCAACCAGCCACACATTCACCGCTTCAGTTACCCGTAATCATACCCTCATTTTTCTCGTAAAAGGTATGAATGGCACGCAAACCAGCCATCAGTTCTCTCACATCAGCACACTCCTGCCTAAGCCGCTCGTTCTGCTGTTCTATAATATCTATAGACATATGGGTATGGGCATGTCCATGAATCTGATTTGTAATCTCGGCTAAATAGCGCTGTTGCTGTGACAACTCATGCCATACCTCATCAATCTCTATTATGCATTTCCGTAGTTCATTAGGATGAACCATAAAATCACATTTTTTTAAATTAGCCATTTCCCCTCAGTGCTTATTCCAATTCACGTTTCCTGTATTCTTTTGAACTATAAACCCATGATACTCAAAACACAAGCCCGTTCCATGATTCTCATGATTATCTTTCCCAATATGAATCACTAGCCCCTATTTTGTCTTGTTCTTTTTCACTCCGATCAGACAGCCAATGAATCCAATGGCAAAAACAAGAAGTAAATCCTTCATAACCGAATTTATGTAATAACCGTCTCTATACGAAATCCATAGTGAAAATCCTGTAATAGCAACACCAATAGCCATGCAAAATGCAACAACTGACCATAGAATCTGCGCATTTTCCCTTTCATCTCTACGTCTGCTTCTGTTTTTTCCCGTTTTCCTGGTATTTCTAGCATCTATCATCCCCCCCAGGATCGCACTCAAAGCGGCAACCAGCCAGTTCAGATAAGCCTCTGTCCGAATACCCGCCGGTTCAGAAGCTATAGCGTCTGTATTATCCAGGCTTGCCCAAAACTCTGTTGCGGACTCATCCGGCTCCGATAATGCTTCATATACAGCTCGTTGATATTCCTCACCATCACGGAACCAATGAATAATATAATTATATCTTGGCTTATATCCTGCCTTCGTCAATTCTGATGTTTCCTCTACATCCGTTATGTAGCCAGATACTTTCTCATAGGATGATGTACGCATAGAGCTCTGAAAATTCAAAAAGCCAATTACACCAAACACTACTGCTATCAAATACAATATATGCTGCACTTTCAATCGATACATTCCCTTTTGTATTCCTTCCCATCGTCTGATCAATAAGATAATATCAAGTTATCTCTTGATTCTCTCTTTACTGCATTTGGCATACCTGCATTTTCCGGTGTAGCCACATACTCATCCATCACATTATTCGCGGCACCCTCTGTCACCTTCTTGATAACATCTTTGGCTGCCCCCGTTGCAATTTGTTTTGCTTCATCTGCCTGAGCTGCTTTTCGAACTGCATTTTTTGCCGCTTTTGTTGCCTTTTGCGCAGCTTTTGTCGTTGGTACCGATCCAGCACGCTTTGCTGCCTGCTCCGCCACCTTTTTGGCGGCTTTTGCCTCTGTGTTTGCAACCTTCGCTACCTTAACTGCTTTTATAATATCACCAGCCGCCACAACATCCAGTCCTAAAAATATTACATCGGCACCTAGTGCCAACTACTCACCACTACTTATTTTTCCATCATCGCTCAATGCCTGAGTCACATCATCAACCAACTGATATATATCCGTAATACAGTTGATCACTGGAATAAAACCCAGTATAAATTTGATAATTTCTATTGCATTTCTAATTTCAACCGTACTCTCTCCCAGTTGTATCTCATCTATGATTTCATGAAGCGTTATATTTACATTTTTATTGCAGTTTCGCACAAATTTATATTCTCTGATTGTGCCTCCAGCTTATCTGCATCTACAAATAATGTACTCATGATTCATTCCTTCATATCTTTTCAGATAGTCACGTACGATTTCTCATTCCTACTTTTGTAGGCTATCATCTCTTCTTACAATAAGAAATTAATAATATTTATTCGTAAAAACTTCACCTTCCTCATCCGTAAAACCCCCTATGAATAATTTCTGCAAAGACCAACGCATCAATATCTGTATAATTTTGCTCTGTCAATAGTTCCGCATTGCTTGCAATATATGTTGCCAGATCACTTCCACTATTACTATTTTTCGGCATAGCAATCCACCTTGCATACATTCCGGTTAACTGAACTTTTGAATGAATGAATCTTTGGAAATCATTTCATTGTCTTGATCATAAATAATCGTTTTACTGGCTTTATCAATATCTATTGTCAAACAAAAATAATAGCCTTGGTCTCTCAGTGCACATAAAAGGTCATATGCATTTTCAATATTCTTATCGACATTGGTCTCCAAACCTTTCAAGTCACTGAATATTAAAACATTATGGTTGCTTTTATAATCCTCAAAAGTAACATATTCCTGATCACTCTCTATGAAACGAATATCAACATTCGTGTATTCTAGTTTCCCGTGATCTAATATTGAATAAATATCCTGTTTGATCTGATTCCCAAGTATCACCTTGGGATAATTATCTGTGATTCTTCCATCTTCATAAATCGTAAATGAAAAAGCATCATCTGATTCATTTAGTGATACTGCCTCCCCAGTATTTATGAACTCACCAAAATTCTGACCAATATTTTTTCTCTCAGTATGTACAATCTGAAACTCCTGATTGTATTTTTCCTTCAAATATCGTTTAATCACCTGTTCTGAATCAGGCAGATTTCTTCCGCAACTACACAGAAGCATAAGTATCCATGACACACATCCTAGCATAAGAAACATGCGCTTGCTTCTGCCACCAGGTATTACCCAATTTATTTTTCTCAATGTGTACCCCCGTTTCATATAAATACTCTCTCTGAATCTCTAAGCCAGTAAATATAAGGCTTTCAGATTCCATTTTTATTAAAATCCCCCACTTTTTTCACAAAAAACACTTGACATATGTCTCCAAAATGTGGCGCTTCGCGCCTATTTAATCAAGAAGCATATTGTTCCGGCACAGCCGGTAAGTTTTTTATTGAAGGCAATTTTTTGTTACCTGTTAACTGCGGCAGTCATTCCGACTACCAAACTTTGTTGTTGAAAATCTTCGCAAATATTATCCGAATCCTGATGCCATTTCCCGTGACACTTGGGATATTATCGATCGTTTTGGGAATCTCGATCTTTACTACACAGATGAAATGATGATGAGCAAATATTCCAAGTATGGATCTGCTCCAAATAGGAATACCTCTGCTACTTTATAGGTCACTCCTTGCAAATATATTGATTGTCATTTGTCAACGTACAGTTATACAGCATCTATAATTCCTCTTTTCTTATCATAAACTAATGGTGTATTCGGATCATCATCAAATCTTTCTAACTGAGGGAATACTAGAGTATGGCTATCATCATACATGTAATCTGGTGTAAACAAATCGTTTACATAATCAGTGTATTTCTCCATAAACTGATTAGCTAACTCCTGATCTTCTATACTAGGAAATTGAACCCAGATCGTTGTACCAATATTACTTGGGCTCCAATCCGTTGCAATCTGCATGATATCAGGATTCTCAGATACCATCTTTTCAATAATTCCGCGTAATTCTTTGGTCATAATGCAAACACCGCTCTTTTATTTATTGACATTGTAGTATGTTCCTATAGTCTGGTAAATGGTGGAAAAAGTTGATGGAATTACTCATCTTTCATTCTTCTTAGTGACATCTCAAACTCACATATCGTTTTATAAATATTCCCCTCAGCATTTGAAAAACTTTCAATACTTGGATACTCTTCTGATAAATGCAATGTATCACAAGTGTCTCTTGCCATCTTAGCTTTTACTGGGCGTGTCCATCCATAAAAATTGGTTGTATAATGAATAATATCTATATCCCTATACTGAATTTTATTTAAGTTCAGCGCTTACAGTCAAAGTAAAACATTAGCGGTTTCAATAAACATTTTTTTATTCATGCATTCAACAATACTCAATCATACGCAAAATCTAATTCTACAGAACGCAAAAAGGGTGCGGAAATTTCCACACCTCAAAACTAACTTACATTCAGAACACGCTTGACTTACCAGCTACACCATGATTGCCTTTTGATGCGGAAAGCCTTCCGCCATCGTAATCTTTGTTCATTTCCATAAATGATCACCAAACTTTCCGAATTATGCAAATTCAATGGAGTAATAATCACCCTCCAAGCGCCCATGCGTCTTTTTACAGATTTTGTAACTGTATTGGTCTTATAATCAACGTCAATCTTTGTTGTAATACGATCTCAGTTCTTGTAGTACAATGTCATATCAAATCCCTCCTTGCTTTTTGATAAATTAAATTATACAATCATTGCCCCCTTAATCTCAATTATATTATCAGAACCTGTATCATCTGTCCGTAAATATCTCACGCTATATGTTTACATATTCTTAGACACAACGAAACCAATGATTCCCGCTAAACATCCGCAAATCACAAAAGCAATCCCTATTATTTTCAGGATCGTCGATACAGACGTCTGATTTTCTGCCGGAACATATATCATATGTGGATTCTCCGGATTATAATATAAGATTGTCTGCTGCCCTGTTTGAACAGAATTTTTTCCTGTTCCAATCACACTCTTTTGTACTACCCGTTCGCCATTTACATAAAATTCGTATGCGGGATACCATGTGTAATTATAGGTATCCACATTTCTCTTGTAGACTTCTTCCACATCCACAACTATCGCAGTCGTCTTCTCCACGCAGTCTTTCTTCGACTTACTAATCCTGCGATCCACACCTTTTGCACATACAAACAATATGGCAGCTATGATCCAGAACAGACATGAGACGCCTATTACAATCGCAATAATCATTTTCTATTTCTCCATCATTGTATACTCTATTTTTTTAGGAACAACCTTCCCATCAACCACTTTTACATTTCGTAGATTTCCTCGCTTTCCCCTATATAATCAGCCAGATAATGAGTCACAAACATTTTCACATGTCTAAAAGTAACACAAGATTCCAGCGCATAGAACGGTAATACTTCCAGTAACAGCAACGCACAAAACCATGCCAGCCCCAGCCATATCGACTGTCTGAACAAATATAAAATAAACAAATCTATAATCAAAAGTGTTACCCAGATAATTTTATCAGATAAAGAACACCTTCGCTGCACGGTCATCTTTTTCCCATCAAAAGAAAAATCCCAATATGACGTTACCCTGCCTGATGAGAAACGAATCACCGGCATGCCTTGCTTGAACTGAAGCGTTATCATGCCATGTTCCTTATCCTGCAGATACTCCTGTCTATGTTTACTCATATAGGTCAGTCGATCGATAACCGCCTCTTTTCTATCTTTAAGGAAATACATCTTTTTCATCACATTATGCTCCTGTATTTAAAAATAACGAGCGGAATCTCCGTTCATCATCTTCGTATCCTCTGCAGACAATTTCGCCGATATCTCCGTGGTTAAACATAATCGCCAGATCTTTTTTTATATTTCCCTTCCGAGAGATCATATAAGAAAATCTCATTTAGAATGCGATCTACGTTTTGTAATCAATACACTTGATGCTACTACCCCAGAAAATGCAATGGATACATCAGCAATCATTCCCTACTTCCATATAAATCGTGTCATTGTTATCGTGTCACCAATTTCTCTTTTCTTATAGTCTTCTTCTGAAAGGAAACACGTACTCTCATATCCCGAATGTACATCCCTTCCCAATATTGGGTAAAACCGCTTCGTATCCCGGATATTTTCAGCGCCATAAGACTCCGTCTCAATCACTGGTTGCTTTTGCACAAGCACAACATCATGCTGTAACACCTGCTTTTTTCTCAGTTGTCTTATATTTGCATTCTCTGTCAGAACGCATGCTCCAGCTATAAATATTACTATAACATAATACAGACAAACAAAGATATCACTCCCATCAAAATTGAAAAAAGTGCTGACAACCATACCTATGAGCAATGCCACAAATGCTATCAAAACCCACCTGTTCCTCTTTTTTCTCCGTGCCCTAAGCTCCACGGCTGCATCCTCATCATTGATTTGTCGAAATGTGAATCCCTGCTCATCTTCTGCCGTATAAACAACTTTTGTGTGATCTAAAACCATACCTTACTCCATTCTACACGATTATTTTTCACCTGTTTAGATACTTAAATTTCCAGCTGCAATAGCCATTATACTTGAGACTCTGTGCTTATCATCTAACAGGCTAATTAATTCATGCCTTTGATTATCTGTCAGATTTAGCGACTGTACAAAAGTGATTAATGCAAAATCCGCTACCTGCTTACTGTTAGCATCTGTCTGAATAACAAGTGAATCAATCAATAGCGAGATAGACGAAAATATATCCTTACAGCAAAATCCAATCATCGACAACGGTAGCACTCTCATCCCTCGTTGCACAAAAACATTCAACGAAACATTACCATTTTCTTTATTGATACTGCCGTACAAAATCCAAAGATGTCATACCGCAGTACTCAATATATCCAAACAAGTGCTTATTTAAACCACTACGATGCTCAGTCATATCAATTCGTAGCCTGTCTAATTTCGCAAGATGCCTAAATCTTCTACAGACCTTTATCATTGTAAGATCTATACCAAGCTCAGCAGCCTCCTTCTCCGAAATCTCTCTCATACCTGAGGCATCATCAGAATGTGTGAGCAGGTAGCTGCCTCTGGCAACATACTTATCCTTTATTCTGCTTGACTACTTTTCATCTGGTATATAAATCAGGGGCAAGGGTTTCCACGAAGTGGTGCATGCACCCTTGCGGCTGATTTATATACCGGATATCCTAGCCCAAGCAGAAGAAGGAAGACCATTCATCCGTTTCCCATGACAGTTGAACCTTTATGTCGGAACATCTTAGCATTATCATTGCCATCATGTTATCTATGTTAGTATAGCACTTCAATGACACAAAACTAAAGTCTCTTTTATATGGAAAAATGATGTTTATTGAAACTGCCCTTAAAAATATTGCATTAAACACAATTATGACAGAAATAGATTCAAGCAGTGTCTATGATATGTATGATAAAGCAATCAGCAGTTACAAAAATGCTCCGGCTGGAACTCGCGAAGATATAAAAAAGAAATACCAAAATAACAAACTGAATCTTCAAGGTTCCATACAAAATGCCATAGCCGCTGCATACCGCAAAGAGAACCCTAAAATCACCCATTTTTATAATAATGTCAACTATAATGAGGTTCCAATTTGGGCAATTTTCGAAATTCTTACTATGGGCGATTTTGGTTATCTACTTTCCTGTCTGACTATTGATATGCGTGAAAAAGTATCCCGTTCAATCGGCATAAATCTATCCAGTGATACCTATCGGGAATTGCTTTATAAATATGTATATGCCTTAAAGGATCTGAGAAATGCTATTGCCCATAATGATGTAGTATACGATACCCGTTTCAAAAAAATGGATCCATCCAGACCAATGAAGCAGTGTCTGATTTTAGAAATGGGAATGCCTTACATAAATTTCAAAACTATTGGTGACTATATTATTCTCATTTGTTATTACTTGAAATTACTGAAAGTTTCTAAAACTGAGATTAAATCATTTATTCGAGAATTTGAAAAGATCACACGAGAATACGAAGCATCCGTAAACCCGAATGTTTCAGCTATTACGATTTGCCACAGAATGGACATTGATTTTTGATTACAATTATGATTAACCTATTATAAGTTATGCCACTTCAATTTTTGCAAATATCATCCAATCTGCAATACATGAAATTAAAATAACTATTCCTAAAAATGCAGGTACTCCTGCAAATTGTTCTAAATAATTTGAATGAATTCAATATTATGCTTTTTTCTCCTTAAATGACTTCAGAAAGATCACCCATCCAAAGATCAGCAGATTCATTACCAGTGCCACAGGAATATCTCCCCAGTGGATTTGCTGATTCTGAAGTACATCCGCAGAGTACGTTCCTGAAAAAACTACCACCA
>OLVX01000553.1_pt1 | contig 36388 bp, 39 predicted proteins | sample 1673271 | NCBI WGS metagenome assembly OLVX01 (sample SAMEA3178939, study PRJEB25190) | human gut metagenome | biome: human gut; feature: human-associated habitat; material: faeces | place: Austria | collected 2013
TTTCTGCGACCTGTCTACGCCGAAAAACGACGGCTCCTTCAATGTCTATGACGACATTCGACAGAAGCTGATTGCCCGTGGCGTACCCGCCGATGAGATAAGGTTCATCCACGAAGCAGATACCGAGGCAAAGAAGCTGGAGCTGTTCAAGAAGGTACGCCGAGGGGATGTCCGCATCCTGATGGGCAGTACGCAGAAGATGGGAGCCGGTACGAATGTGCAGAACAAACTTGCCGCATCCTCCGATCTCGATTGCCCGTGGCGACCGTCTGACTTGGAACAGCGGCTCGGCAGAAGCATCCGGCAAGGCAACGAAAATGCAGAGGTTCACATCTACCGTTTTGTAACGGAAGAAACCTTTGATGCCTACTTATATCAGCTCGTGGAAGGCAAGCAGAAGTTCGCTTCGCAGATAATGACCAGCAAATCGCCGGTACGCTCCTGCGAAGATATTGACGAAACCGCACTGTCCTATGCTGAAATCAAAATGCTGGCGACCGGCAATCCCCACATCAAAGAGAAGATGGACTTGGACATTCAGGTTCAGAAGCTGCGGCTCTTAAAGTCCAGCTTCCTTTCCGAAAAATATGCTTTGGAGGATAAGATCATCAAGTTCTATCCGCAGGAGATCGCACGGCGCTCTGATGTAATTGCGGGACTAAAATCCGATATTGAAAGAGTGGCAGAGCACCCGAAGCCGTCTGATGAAACCTTTGTGGGTATGACGGTCAAGGGTGCTTTCTATTCAGAGAAAGCGGATGCCGGCAACGCCATCTTGGAGGCGTGTAAGGCAATGACGAATCCCGACCCCATTCCCCTCGGTGAGTACCGTGGCTTTACAATGGAGCTGTACTTTGAAGCAAGAGAATACAAGGTGCGGCTCAAGGGTGAGCTTGGTTATCCCGTAACCCTCGGCACGGACACCTTCGGTAATATCACCCGCTTGGATAATGCGCTGGAGGGACTTCCAAAGCGTTTGGAGATGAACGAAATGGAGCTTGATAACCTCAAAAAGCAGTTTGAAACTGCGAAGGTCGATGTGGAAAGACCGTTCCCGCAGGAGGAAGAATTGAAAGCCAAGACCGACCGGCTGAATGAACTCAACGCCCTGCTCAATGTGGATAAGCGTGAGAACGAAATCGTCGGCGGTGAACCCGATGAGGGTGAAGAACCGCCCGAAAAGAAACCGAGGGATTTGGAAAGATAGCCGAACCTCTTGACAACAGTTATCATATATGATAACATTATAATGAATCGGAAGGAAGGGCTTTGTATGACCGAAAAGGAACTGTTGGCGGCAAGGCAGAGCATCGTGCAGAAGCTGACGCAGGCAAGACTGGAAAAAGGATTGTCTCAGGAGCAGCTTGCAAAGCGTATCGGGACCCAGCGTTCCAATATCTGCCGCATCGAAAAAGGAACACAAAACCTCTCCCTTGACTTAATGCTCAAGATCGCAGAGGCACTTGACAAGGATGTGTCCGTAATGCTTGAGGAAAGGAGCAGCACAATGGAAAAAGTATATAGCCTGCGCCTTTATGATGAAACACTGCTGACCTTCACGCTGGAGGAAAGAGGCTTGGAGGGCTTGCAGGCGACAATTCTTCACACCGAAACGGCAAAGCAAAAGCTGTTTCCCCTCGACTTGGAGCTGACAAACGAGGGCGTTGTGAAGTGGCTGGAACGGCGTGTAATTCCGAAGAACCGGCAGTTTGTAGATGAAATCTTAAAGACGCTGGGGCTGAGCGTAAACAACACGAAGGGCATCATTGATGTCTGTATGGGGCTGTCCCTCAACGACAGCTATTGGGTCGTCCCCGCCGACTTTGAGGGCAAGTATGCCGATTATAACCTCTACGAAAACCGCTTCTCCGAAGCACTGTCGCTGGTGGCTTATACCGGCGTGGGCGGCAGCCGGGAGGCGTTCTCCACCTCGCCGGAGCTGACTACCAACGGTATGCTGCGGAAGGCTTGGAGGTTCGTGGAGGATGACGGCATCTATCTGTATAAGGGCGGCACGGAGGGCGCTGCGAACACCGGAAACGAGCCGTACAGCGAGTATTATGCCTGTCAGATCGCAGACAAAATGGGCATCGGCTGCGTACAGTACGATTTGGAAAACTGGAAAGGTATTCTTGCTTCCAAATGCCGGCTGTTCACAGATATTGATACCTCTTTTGTCCCCATCGGGCGTATTCTCCGCAAGACGACGCTGAAAGCCTGCCTTGATTATTACAAGACCTTGGGCGACGAGTTCTACGAGCAGCTTTGCAGTATGCTGGTTTTCGACGCCCTGATTTACAACGAGGACAGACACTTCGGCAACTTCGGCTTACTGCGGAACAATCACACGGGCGAAATTATCGCCCCTGCCCCCATCTTTGATAACGGCTTGTCGCTGTTCAACTACGCAATGCCGGATGATTTCAAGAACCTGAGTGCGTATGCAAAGACCCGTTCCAATCCCTACCGCATTTCCTATGAGGATGTGTGTAAAGAGGTAATGGGTGCAAAGCAGAAAGCGCAGCTGCGGCGAATGGTGGACTTCAAATTCACCCGTCATCCGTCCCTCAATTTGCCGGAAGAACGGTTGACAGCCATCGAAAAGCAGCTGGTCGAGCGCACAAGAGAGCTGCTCTCCATTCCGGTTCAGAGAAGTACAAAGCGCAAAATCGAGCCGGAAAGATAATCCGTCTGCGGTATGGGAGCAATCCCATACCGCAGATACATACTGCGAACTTGACGGTAGAAAAAGTCACAATATCGTAGTATAATATTCTTAAATCAGAACGACAAATCGGAAATTGATGAGGAGAGTTGTTTAATGGCGTTTGGGGAAAAATGTTATTGTTGCGGAAAAGTTTATCCAAGGGATGATCTCTTTTACTGTGAAGAATGTCTTATGAAATTGAGTAAGGCTTTTGAAACAGGCGAAGGTGTCGTTTTTAATCCCAAACACTACGATCATTGTATTTCCTGTGGTGAATATAAGAATCGAAAAATTGTCTATACAGGTAATACGGGACTGTTTCCTACACACCCTAAAGATTCAGTCCCTATATGTGACAACTGTGTACAAGAAGAATTAAAAAAATATAAAGAAAAATGATTACACTAAATCCCAGTTTGCCGAACTGAATATAGCGTACATAGCCGCTTGGTTTTCAAAAGAAATCAGGCGGCTATTTCTATTTTGAAGGAGGTGTTCGCTATGAACGAAATAGATCACAACGCTCGACTTTATGAGAAAATGAAAGCCGAGCAGGACAAATATCGGGACTGGCTACTGCATCAAGAGCCGTCCGAAATCCTCAATCATACCTACGAATACACGATGCGGGAGGACATCGTAATGTGTATGGAGGAGCTGGAGCTTGAGCCGGAAAAGGCAAGGGCTTTGCTTCGTTCCCCTTGTCCTCTGAGTGATGTGTATAAGGAGTTCCGGGACAGAGAAACCGAGCATATGGATACCATCCGGGACTCCATCGAAACGGAAGCGGATAAGAGCCTGCAACGGCAGGAGAAGAAACAGCAACGGGAAAGCAGGTGATTTTATGCCGTATATCCCACCGGAGGTGGTGGAACAGGCACGGCAAATCGACCTGTTGACTTATCTGCAAAGCTGTGAGCCGCAGGAGCTTGTCCGCATTTCCGGCAACAATTACACCACCCGCACCCACGATAGTTTGAAGATTTCTAACGGCAAGTGGATGTGGTGGTCACAACGCATCGGCGGCTACAATGCCCTTGACTATCTTGTGAAAGTCAAGGGCTGTTCTTTTATAGAGGCAGTTGAAACACTGATGGGAAAGGCGGCGGTGATGCCGACGGTGACGGTCAAGCCCAAGCAGAAAACGGAGCCGAAGATTTTGCTTCTGCCGGATAAAAGTGCTTCCACAGAAAAAATTACAGAGTATCTTTTCAGTAGGGGCATCGACTATTCCATCATCCAATACTGCATTGACAAGAGGCTGATTTTCGAGAGCTTGCCGTATCACAACCTTGTGTGCGTGGGCTTTGATGATAAAAATACCCCTCGTTATGCGTCCTTCCGAGCAACCAATGACCGCCGTGTTTTGGGTGACTGCTCCGGCAGCGATAAGCACTATTCTTTTCGGGTCGCAGACAGCGACAGCAGCACGGTGCATCTTTTTGAGTGTGCCATTGACCTGCTTTCCTATGCGACGCTTGCAAAGATGGCGGGCAGGGATTGGCGTACAGATAGCCTTGTTTCCCTCGCCGGGGTGTATCTGCCCAAGGAGAAAATCGAGGACAGTACCACGCCTGCGGCTCTTGTGAAGTTCCTTGATGATAAGCCGCAAATTCAGAAAATCTTCCTGCACTTCGACAACGATAATGCCGGAAGAAAAGCCAGCCTTGCGCTGAAAACCATATTGCCGAGCAAGTATGAAGTCATTGACAGCCCTCCGCCCTGCGGCAAGGACTACAATGACTTTCTTTGCTTTCGGCGTGGCATCCACCGTAACAAAACCAAAGAAAGGACGAATGAACGATGACCGAGTTTAGCATTTATCAGATCAATGTGGACAGGGATACCGCCAATGTGTGCTTCATCGGAATGGAATCCCTCGAAAAAATCAAAGGCACTAAGGGAGTCAACGCAGCCGCTTACGACAGAGTTTATGACGGCAAAATGGACTGCATCTCCCTCGAAAACATCTATCAGAAGTTCAATGTTGACCATCCTGCCGACTACAAGGGACGCTCTCTTTCCGTATCGGATGTAGTCGAAATCAGGGAAAGCGATACCCTTAATCCCGGCTTCTACTTTGTGGACAGTATCGGGTTCAAGTCGATTTCTTTCGACAAATCGCTCTGCAAGGAGCCGGTAGAAGCAGGCAGCGGGAAGATTTCCGTTCTGCTTGTTGAGCCGAACAAGTATCCTAAGATGGTCGAGATCGACGATACCTTGGAAGCGATGCAGGGGGTGGTCGGCGGCGACATCGAGGAATATATGCCCTTTGAGGATGAGGTCGCCATCATCTGCAATGAGGAGGGCAAGGTTAACGGTCTGACCCCGAACCGGGCGGTTTATGGAGAGCCACAAGCCGTTGAAATGACCTTTGCCGAGATGCGGAGCCGCTTTTGTGAAGCAGAAAATGAGGGCAAAGAACACCTCTCCGGCTATATCGTTTTCACGCAGGACAGCTTCGACAAGCCATACGATGAGAGGTCAAGAACCTATGGCGTCAGCTCCAACAACAAGGCGTTTCAGGCTGGAATGGGTGGCTATTCCATCTTCGGGTCGTGCCTTGACGGAACTGACCCGTGCGTCAGACTGGACGGTTATATGTTTGGCGAGAACGCTTGGAAAATTGAAAAGTGCTATATGATGGAGCCTTCCCGTGAGATGCTGGACATTATCTGCGGGAAGTTTTTCATTACTTACGCACCTTTCGATGCAGAGAGGTTCCAGTCCCTCCCGCCTGACCTTGCGGAGAAATACCGTGAGAAATTCAAATACCCCGAACGCTTTATGAGAGTCAACAACGAGATCGTGGCAGTACCTCTCAAGCCCGTCAGGGCTGACAAAGAACGCTGATCTCAATGAGAACGGGGTTCCCCGAACGCTCTGTATTATCTTAACGAGCAGACTGTTTTTACTCCTACCGGGCAAAAACAGTAAATCGCTCGTTAGGGGAACCCCCTAATACCCCGTGCAAGAAGCACAACACATTTCAAAAGAAAGGATGAAATCCATTTATGAAAAGAACGATCAAGAAGCAGTTTTGGTTTTCCCGTGACGAAGCGCAGGACTTGCAGAAGAAAGCAAAGAAAACCTGCCTGTCTGAAGCGGCGCTCGTCCGTCTGTTGCTCCGTGGATATGAGCCGAAGGAGAAGCCTGATGACCGTTTCTATGATGCGATGCGGGAGTTCTCCGCCATCGGCAATAACATCCATCAGATCTCCGTTAAGGCAAATGCACTCGGCTTTATCGACACGCAGAAGCTGAACAGTGAGTTGGATCGCCTGCACAAGTTTCAGGCAGATATGGAGCGTCAGTTTCTTCGTCCCGGTGAGAGCAACCTGAAATGGCAGTAAGTAAGCTGTGGCCGGTCACGGTTCGCCTTGCGACCGTTCTCGACTACGCTTCCAATCCTGAGAAAACCACAAAGTCAAAGTCGAAGTACAGCGACGCCGATTATCAGGCACTCCGTGATGTAGTCGCCTATGCAAAGGACGGAGAGAAAACAGAACGGGAGCTGTTCTGCGAGGGCATCCACTGTAATCCGCAAACTGCCCGTGAGCAGTTCATCACGGTGAAAGAGCAATTCGACAAGCCGGATGGCATCCAAGCCTATCACGGTTATCTCAGCTTTGAGGAAACCGACATCACCCCGGAGCTTGCACAGCAGGTTGGTATGGCGTTCGCAGGAAGAATGTGGGGCGACCGGTTTCAAGTCCTTGTGACAACGCATCTGAATACGGAGCATCTTCACTGCCACTTCGTTGTGAACTCCGTTTCGTTCAGGGACGGCAAGCGATTGCAGAACAAAGAGAAAGCGTGGTGGTACTTCCGCCATATTGCCGATGAGGTCTGCTTGGGACACGGACTGTCTGTGGTACAGAACCCGGAAGCCTATCAATCGCCCCGCATCCTGACGCAAAAGGACAAAGCCGGTATGCCTACACGCTACAACCTCGCCCGTGCCGCCTTGGATGAAGCCATTGCAATGAGCCACAATCTTCGACAGCTTGAATATCATTTGTCCGAGATGGGCTACACCCTCGGCTCTAATCCCAAACGGAAGTATTGGACAATCAAAGGCAAGGGCGATGAACGCCCCATCCGACTGCACAGGCTCGGTGAGGAATACACCAAAGAGCGCATTACGCAACGGCTCATTGAAAACCGTGATAACATCGACTTCGAGCCGTTCCAGCCGAAAATCTACCGACCGAAGCAATACCGGCTCAGAACACGGAGCGACAGAATTGGAAAAGTCGGCGGTATGTATGGGCTGTACCTTTACTACTGTTACCGGCTCGGCTATCTGCCGAAGTACAAGGCAGGACAACAGAATCACGCACGAGTTCACTACCTTTTCAAAGAAGATTTGATGAAGATAGATGAACTCACCAAACAAGTCACGCTGCTCGGCAAGCACCACATCGGTACAGACGAGCAGCTTTTTTCATATCAGCACTCGGTCGAGGAGCAAGTCAAGACCTTAACTGCCGACAGAACGCACCTCCGAAATGAAATACGAAAAGTGAACATCACAGATGCAGAGCTGTCACAGGCAAAGGCAAGTATCTCGCTTCTTACCGAGAAGTTGAAGGAACTACGCAAGGAAGTCAAGCTCTGTCAGGACATCGCCATCCGTTCCAAGGTCATCGAGGAAAAGGTAGATGCAGTCCGGACAGAGGAAGAAAAATCAAAACGAAAGGAGAACCGCAACTATGAACAACGGCGGTGATGCGGCTGAACAGGTCGTCAGGCTCTCGCTTGAAGGCTTTGAGGTCGCCGCAAAACTTACAGGCTCGGCGGCAAAGAATGTCGCCCTGCTTCTCGTGTCCGTGCTGAAGCAGGAACAACAGACCAAAGGCAAGGCACGGCTCACTAATATGATCAAGTCCGGCAAGGAACTGAAAGTCTTTTCTATCCCGAACAAGGACTTGGCACAGTTCACCAAACAGGCAAAGCGCTATGGCGTTCTCTATTGTGTCCTGAGAGATAAGAGCGCCAAGGGAGATGATGTACCCGTGGATATTATCGCCCGTGCAGAGGACGCTTCCAAAATTCAGCGCATTGTGGAACGCTTCGAGATCGGCAAGGTCGATAAGGCAGGCGTTATCACGCAGGCGGAGCAGGACAAGGCTGACCGTGAAGCGGTGGCACGGGAAGTTCCGACAAAAACCAAGGGCGAGATCATCGTGGAGGAAGCAATGGGAAAGCCTTTGCAGAAAGAAGGTCAGTCCCACGAAAACCCTACGGTCGCAAAGACGGAAAAAAGCCCTCCGTCCGAGCGAAGCTCCGAGATCAGCGGTACGGTTACTGACCGGGGTACAGCAAAGCAGGCAGACAAGAAGCCTTCCGTGAGAGAAAAGCTGGAACGCTACAAGACTGCTGCAAAAGCTGACAAGGAAGCTGACCGTGCCGAGCCTGCGCTTTCCAAGGAGAAAAGCAAGACTCCAGAACCGAACCGTCAGACGGTTCACACCCAGCCGAAAAAGCATAAGAAATCGAAAGAGAGGTAATCAGCTATGACGAACAATTTCACCCCCAAGAAGTCCGGGGCTGCGGCTCGTCCGCAGCTCTCCCCGGAGGAATACGCCGCCAAGAAAAAGGCGGAGAAGGATGCCGTATATCAGATGATCGACGACACCGCTACTGAGATCGTCAGCGACCCCGACAAGTTTAGGGCATATCTCGATACGCAGGCACGAATGGATCGCTACTCTGCCGCCAACGCTCTGCTCATTTATAAACAACAGCCGCAGGCAACTCAGCTCAAGGATTTTCGTGATTGGCAGGAGGACGGCGTGAAGGTCAACAAGGGTGCTAAGAGTCTGTCCATCCTCGAACCCGTAGAGTACACCAAGAACGATGGCTCTACCGGTATTGCCTACAATGTCAAGAAGGTATTCGATGTGGCGCAGACCAGCGGCAAGAAGCCTGCTGCACCCACCCTTGACCGTGACCCCCGAAAACTTGTGGCGATTATGCTCGACACGGCTCCCATTGATGTAAGCACTGTGGAGGAGCTGCCTTCTCCCAATATGGGGGCGTTCTATAAGAACGAGGATCAGACCCTTTATATCAAGAGGGACATTGGGAACAGCGTTACGCTCTGCCAGTGCGTGGCACAGGAGTTGGGTCACGCTCAGCTTGCAATGAACTGCGAAGCATACAGCCGCAGGGATATGGGCTTCTCTGCCGTATGCGTTGGCTATATGCTCTGCCGCAAGTTCGGAGTGGATGTGAAGAACTTCGCCATTGACCGTATCCCGGAGGAGCTGGCGGGCAAGTCCCCCAAGGAAATCCGTGCGGAGCTTTCCAAGACCCGTTCTGCAATGAGCGAGATCGGCTCCCGTGTGTCGGAGGAAATCTACCGTCGCCGTGCTGACAGAAACAAGGAACAGGAAAGATGAGGTGTGAGCGATGAAAGAGGAACGCTATCACATCGCCTTGGACGATTATGAACACGGCGTTGTGATTCGAGCTTTGAACGATACCAAAACCGAACTGATGAATGAGGGTAAATCCACCGATGCCGTGGACGATCTTATCATCAAGGTCGGGTATGCCCCAAAGAAAAAGTTCAAGGTAGTGGAAAGAAAGGAATGCTCCTGTCGTGAATCGAGATAACGACAGACAGACCTCCATCATTCTCGCCGTACTCGGCATCCTGCCGATTGTGTGGCTCGGACTTCTCATTGCACCATCCGTTAAGGGTGGCTTGCCGGAGATACTGCCGAGCTTGATGAGTGTGATGAGCGACCCGTTTCATATAGTGCTTTGCGAGGACAGTGTAAAAACTGTCCTCGTTTTGCTTCTCTGCTATGGAATGGGCATCGGGATCTACTTCTCTACACGCAGGAACTACCGACGCCGAGAGGAACACGGTAGCGCAAAATGGGGCAATGCCAAAGCCGTGGACAAGAAATACCGGCAGAACCCACCGTCCGAAAACAAGCTGATGACGCAGGCAGTCCGTATCGGACTCAACGGAAAGAAACACCGCCGCAATCTAAACACCCTTGTCTGCGGCGGTTCCGGTGCCGGTAAGACCCGCTTTTACTGTAAGCCGAATCTTATGCAGGCAAATACCAGCTTCGTGATTCTTGACCCGAAGGGCGAGATCGTCCGGGATGTGGGAAATCTGCTGGAGAAAAAGGGCTATGAGATCAGAGTTCTCGACCTGATCTCAATGGAAAAAAGTCACTGCTACAACCCATTTGTCTATCTCCACTCGGACAACGATGTGCAACGGCTTGTGACAAATCTGTTCAAGAGCACAACGCCAAAGGGGTCACAAAGTAACGACCCTTTTTGGGATACCTCGGCTTCAATGCTGCTGTCTGCTCTCGTCTATTATCTTCACTACGAAGCACCGGAGGACGAGCAGAACTTTGCAATGGTAATGGAGATGCTGCAAGCTGCCGCCATCGACAATGAGGAAGATCCACGACCTTCGCCGCTGGACTGCCTGTTTGCCGATTTGGAGTTGGACAGACCCGACCACATCGCTCTGAAATACTATCGGTCTTACCACACCGGTTCGGCAAAGACTCTGAAATCCATTCAGATCACCCTTGCCGCAAGACTTGAAAAATTCAACTTGGAGAGCTTGGCAGCACTGACCTGTACCGACGAGCTTGACCTTGCTTCTATGGGCGAAAAGAAAGTGGCACTGTTCGCTATTATCCCGGATAATGATTCCAGCTTTAATTTCTTAGTCAGTATCCTTTACACCCAGCTTTTCCAGCAGCTTTTCTTTTCCGCTGACCATATTCACGGCGGCGCATTGCCAATTCCCGTTCACTTCCTGATGGACGAGTTCGCCAATGTCAGCCTGCCGGACGACTTCGATAAGATTCTTTCCGTTATGCGTTCCCGTGGTGTGTTTGTGTCCATCATTCTTCAGAATTTGGCACAGCTCAAGGCACTGTTTGAAAAGCAGTGGGAATCCATCGTCGGCAACTGCGATGAGTTCCTCTACTTGGGCGGCAATGAGCAGTCCACCCACAAATATGTGAGCGAATTGCTGGGCAAGGAAACCATCGACACGAACACTTACGGAAAGAGTTCCGGGCGAAGCGGAAACTATTCCACCAACTATCAGATCAGCGGTCGAGAGCTTCTGACCCCGGATGAGGTTCGTATGCTTGATAACCGCTACGCCATTCTGTTCATCCGAGGGGAACTCCCCGTGATGGACTTAAAATACGACATTCTCAAGCACCCCGCCGTTGACCTGACTGCCGACGGAAAAGGCGGCGTCTATCAGCACGGCAAGGTCACAAGTAATGTTGCGACCATTGAAGTGCAGTACCTCGACCCCGATACTCTGCCGGATACAGAGGTGTCGGAAACCACCTATGAGCTGCTGTCCGATGAGGATTTCAACTCGGAAACCAACAACAATACAACAACAAAATTACGGAGGTAACTAATATGAGCATTTTTAAGAAGAACACTGAGAAGCATACCGAAAAGCTGCCTATGACCGGCAAAGTTAAGAAGGGCTTCCGCATTTACTGCACCGCCATTATGGGTGCGGCACTCGTCCTCGGCACTTCGGTTACGGCGTTTGCCGCCAACGACCCCATTACCGTTATCAACAACCTGTCCACCTTTATCTTCGGGCTGATCCGTGCCATCGGGCTTATCCTGTTGGGCTTCGGTGTTGTGCAGGTCGGTCTGTCCCTGAAGTCCCACGACCCCTCTCAGAGAGCAAACGGTTTCCTGACCCTTGCAGGCGGCGTCATCATCACCTTTGCAAAGGAAATCCTCGACCTGATTGTCGGCTAAGAAATTTCACACCGAGGGGTGTTCCCGAAAAAGCGGGAGCACCCCTTAACTCTATGAAAAGGAGGTGCTTTTCGTGAGCGACAACTGGGTCGTACAAAACCTTGAAAACGCATTGGAAACTTGGAACGAGAAGCTGGCAGAGATTTGGCAGCTTATCACGACAACGCCACAGGACTTCAAAGGCGGTGGGATATGGAGTGTGATCGTCAATATCAACGGCGCAGTGCAGTCTATCGGACTTGCACTCCTTGTGCTGTTCTTTGTCGCCGGTATGGTCAAAACCTGCGGCTCGTTCACAGAAGTCAAGAAACCGGAACACGCTCTGAAGCTGTTCGTTCGCTTTGCCATCGCCAAGGGTGCCATCACCTACGGTATGGAGCTTATGCTTGCCCTGTTTAATATCGTCCAAGGCACGATCTCGACGATAATGGGTTCGGCGGGTTTCTCAACACCGCAGCAAACAGTCTTGCCGCCTGAATTGATTACCAGCGTTGAGGAATGCGGATTCTTTGAAAGCATACCGCTATGGGCTGTCACGCTCATCGGCGGGCTGTTCATCACCGTAATGTCTTTCATCCTGATAATGACCGTGTACGGGAGATTTTTTAAGCTCTATATGTATACGGCACTTGCACCCATTCCGCTTTCCACCTTCGCCGGTGAACCGAGTCAGAATGTGGGCAAGTCCTTCATCAAAAGCTACTGCGCCGTTTGCTTGGAGGGGGCAGTGATCGTGCTGTCCTGCATTATCTTCTCGCTTTTTGCGTCCTCACCACCCGTGGTCAATCCCGATGCGGCGGCGGTCACGCAGGTGTGGAGTTATATAGGCGAACTGCTCTTTAATATGCTCGTTCTCGTTGGCTCGGTCAAGATGAGCGACCGCATTATCCGAGAGATGATGGGACTGTAAGGAGCGCACTATGAAAAACAACACCAAAATCTATAACCGCTTCAAGGGGTTTACCCTTGAGGACTGCGATTGTCGATATTGTCTGTACTATGGTGGCAGACGCAAAGGCAAGGTGAACTGCCTTGCGGATGAATGCGTCTGTGCCGAGGAAATCCGTCAGGCAAAGGAAAGCTATCGCAGAGAAAGGAGCTTCAATGGAAGTTAAGATCAACCGAGAAATCCGCAACTATACGGAGGCAATGTTCTTTGGACTGTCTATGCGACAGTTCATTTTTTCTGCCTGCGCCTGCGTGGTGGCAGTGGGACTTTATTTCCTGCTCAAGCCATATGTCGGCACGGAAACCGTATCGTGGATGTGCATTTTGGGAGCCGCACCCTTTGCGGCTCTCGGCTTTATCAAATACAACGGAATGACGGCGGAAAAGTTTGTATGGGCTTGGTTCAAATCCGAGTTTCTGATGCCAAAGAAACTGACCTTCCGTTCTACCAACACCTACTACGAGATGATGAAGCCGGGAATGGAACACAAGCAGAAGGAGGTATCAAAAGCCAATGATTAAAACGCTTCGCAACCTGCTCAAACAGGATAAAGAACGATTTGTTGTGCCGAGGGGTGTCCAGGATGTGATCCCCATCAAGGCAATTTACGACGACGGTATTTTTCAGGTGGGCAGAGATAAGTTCTCCAAGACCTATAAGTTCAGCGACATCAACTATGCTGTCGCCAGTCGTGAGGATAAGGAAGCTATGTTCCTTGAATATTCGGAGCTGCTCAACAGCCTTGACAGCGGCGCAACCACCAAGATCACCATTAACAACCGTCGTTTGAACCGTGCAAACTTTGAGAAAACCATTCTTCTCCCCCTGAAGGGCGATGCTCTTGACGAGTACCGTGAGGAGTACAATCGGATGCTCCTTGATAAAGCAACCGGCGCAAACGCTATCATTCAGGAGAAGTACATCACCATTTCGGTGTGCAAGAAGAATGTGGAGGAAGCAAGAAACTACTTTGCCCGTGTGGGTGCCGACCTGATTGCCCACTTTGGGCGGCTCGGTAGTAAGTGTGTGGAGCTGGAACCGGACGAACGGCTTCGCATTTTCCACGACTTTTACCGTGCCGGTGAAGAAACGGAGTTCCGCTTCGACATCAAGGAAACCCGCAGAAAGGGTCACGACTTCAAGGATTTCATCTGCCCTGATTCGATGGAGTTCACGGGCGACTATTTCAAGATCGGTGAGCGTTACGGCAGAGTGCTGTTCCTGCGGGAGTACGCTTCTTATATCAAGGACAGTATGGTTGCCGAAATGACCGACCTCAACCGCAATTTGATGATGTCCATTGATGTTATCCCCGTACCCACGGATGAAGCCGTTCGGGAAGCTGAGAGTCGTCTGCTCGGCGTTGAAACCAATGCGACCAACTGGCAGCGTAGGCAGAATGCCAACAACAACTTCTCTGCCCAGCTCCCCTACGACATTGAACAACAGCGCAAGGAAATGAAAGAGTTCCTTGACGACCTGACGACCCGTGACCAGCGAATGATGTTTGCCGTTCTGACGATGGTTCACACGGCGGACACCAAGGAGCAACTTGACAATGACACAGAAGCTCTGCTTACCACAGCAAGAAAGCACCTTTGCCAGTTCGGTATTCTCAAGTTCCAGCAGCTTGATGGACTGAATACGGCGATGCCCTTCGGTGTCCGCAAGATTGAGTCGTTCCGTACTCTGACCACAGAGAGCCTTGCGGTCTTTATCCCGTTCCGTGTGCAGGACATTTGCCATACCAATGGCGTTTACTACGGTCAGAATGTCATTTCCAAGAATATGATCATCGCAGACCGCAGACAGCTCCTCAACGGCAACGAGTTTATTCTCGGTGTTTCGGGTGGTGGTAAGTCCTTTACCGCAAAAGGCGAGGTCATCAATCAGGTTCTTGCCGGCAACGCAGACATCATTATCATTGACCCGGAGCGAGAATATTCGCCCCTTGTGCGGGCGCTGGGCGGCGAGATCATCAACATCTCTGCCACTTCTCCCACCCATATCAATGCGATGGATATGAACCGGGAATACGGTGACGGAGCAAACCCTGTTATTCTGAAATCCGAGTTTATTATGTCCCTGTGCGAGCAGCTCATCGGCGGCAACAACCTCGGCGCAGTGCAGAAGTCTATCATTGACCGCTGTACGGCAAGCGTCTACCGCACCTATCAGCAGAACAACTACACCGGCGAGGTGCCAACCTTGCAGGACTTCCGAGCGGAGCTTCTCAAGCAATCCGAACCCGAAGCGCAGGAAATCGCTCTTGCCATTGAGCTGTTTACAAACGGCTCTCTGAACACCTTTGCAAAGAAAACCAATGTGGACACGGATAACCGCCTGATCTGCTATGACATCCTTGACCTCGGCAAGCAGCTTATGCCCATCGGTATGCTGGTCGTCCTCGACTCTATTCTGAACCGTATTACGCAGAACCGAGCTAAGGGCAAGAACACCTTCATCTTCATTGATGAAATCTACCTTCTGTTCCAGCACGAGTACAGCGCAAACTTCCTGTTCACCCTTTGGAAGCGTGTGCGAAAGTACGGTGCTTATGCCACGGGCATCACGCAGAATGTGGACGATCTGCTCCAGTCCCACACGGCAAGAACGATGCTGGCAAACTCCGAGTTTATCGTGATGCTCAATCAGGCATCCACGGACAGATTGGAGCTTGCGAAGCTACTGAACATCTCGGACACCCAGCTCTCGTATATCACCAATGTGGATGCCGGTCACGGACTGATCAAGGTCGGCTCCAGCCTTGTACCGTTTGCCAATAAATTCCCCAAGAACACGAAGCTCTATAAGCTGATGACCACCAAACCGGGCGAGGGTGCTTAACCCTCGCCTTTGGCGTCAAGAAAGGAAATTCAATGAAAAAGAAAATCTGTATGATTCTTGTTGCGGTGTTTGTAGCCGTCCTCGGCACAAGCACCTATTTTATTTTCGATCACAACAAGGAGTCGAATAAGCAAGCCGAGCTTTATGGAGAGCTGGCTAACCTTGTGAATGCTGCGGCACAGACGGATGCTGCAACGGAACCGGCGGAGCAGATTCCATACTCCGAGGAAAAGATGCTTTTGCCGGAGCTTGCAGAGCTTTATCAGCAGAACGGCGATTTGGTGGGCTGGATCAGCATTGCAGATACCAACATCAATTATCCCGTGATGCAGTCGGTGAATGAGCCGAATTTCTATCTAAAGCACGGCTTTGATAAGGAATACTCCGACTATGGTTGCCCCTATGTGCAGGAGGATTGCGATGTGCAGGAGCCGTCCGACAATCTTGTCATCTATGGACACCATATGTCCAACGGTTCGATGTTTGCCCACCTTGAAAAGTTCAAGAGCAAAGACTTTTGGAGCGAGCATCGGATGATCACCTTCAACACACTGACGGATAAGCAGGAGTATGAGATCGTTGCCGTATTCCGCACGGTGGTCTACACCGACAGTCCCGAAGCATTCAAGTTTTATCGCTTTATAGACGCAGAGAGCGCCAATGCGTTTGACGACTTTATTGCCAAAAGTAAGAAACTGTCTTTCTATGATACCGGCGTGACCGCCGAATACGGTGATAAGCTCATTACGCTGTCTACCTGTGAGTACAGCCGCAACAACAGCCGTCTTGTGGTCGTGGCGAAGCGCATAACGGAGGACGGTGGTGCGGATGCTGCCAAGACTCACGCCGAAGCAACGGCAGAGGGCGAACGCCCTAATTAAGCGCCTTTGTGCCAATTATGACAACGGCAACTGCCTTGCGCTGGATGACGGAGAACCCTGCGCCTGTGTGCAGAGCATCTCATACTCACTTCTCTGCAAGTATTTCCGCAAAGCTGTTTTGCCGGCAGAGCCTTTGCTGGAAGCGGATATTCTTGGCACACGCTTTGAAAAGTGCGTGTCCTGCGGTGCGCCGATTATCAAGAAGGGCAACCGAAAGAAATATTGCGAGAAGTGCGCTCAAAGAGCTTACAAAGCTCAGCAGGCAGAGTACGCAAGAAGAAAACGGGCAGAGTCGAAAAATAGGCGCTGAAAAAGCCAGCAATATCAAGACTTTTCAGCTCCCGCACTTTGAGGGGTAAGGTGTTTATACCTTTACCCCTCGTTTTTAATTTAGGGGCGTTTGGGTACGCCCCGGAAAGGAGGGTTCAATGGCTGATATTAAAACGAGAGATGTCGTAAAAGGCACAATCAAGAAGATCGACAAAGCGGCAATCGCCGCAGACCGTATGCGCTCCGCCTATGTGCAGACGAAGGAAAAGGCAGAACACACAACGCACCCGGATGAGCATAATGCCGAGGAGTACGCCTCCGACCGAGTGGAAGGCGGCGTTGACCGTATCACGCACGAAGCGGCGCACCAGTTTGATAAGCAGGGGCGCAAGGGACTGGAAGAAACGAAACGGAATGTGTCCAAAGCAAAGGACGGTGTTCAAAAGTTTCGTGAAAAGCGTGCTACTGAGTCGATGAAAAGGCAGACTGTCCGCACCTCCGGGAATAAGACCATCAAGGCGGTCGAGCAAACGGAAAAGACGATCAAACAGTCTGCCAGGTCTGCCGGTAAGAAAACCATCAAGACTGCCGGGAAAGGTACAGCCAAAGCCGCACAGAGGTCGGTCAAGACCACGAAAACGGCAATCAAGACCACACAGCAGGCGGCAAAGGCGGCGCAGAAAACCGCACAGGCTACGGTGAAAGCATCGCAGAAAGCGGCACAAGCCGCCAAAGCCACTGTCAAAGCAACGGTTGCCGGTATAAAAGCTGCCGTTAAAGCAACGATTGCCGCAGTCAAAGCAATCATAGCGGCGACAAAAGCACTGGTTGCCGCTATCGCCGCAGGTGGCTGGGTTGCCGTTGCGGTCATTGTCGTAATTTGCCTGATTGCACTGATCTGCGGCTCGGTTTTCGGGATATTCTTTTCCGGTGAGGATTCCGGCACGGGAATGTCGATGCAGACAGCCGTGCAGGAAATCAACGCCGATTACGATGCCAAGATGGAAGCGGAGCAAAACTCGGTAGCTTATGATAATATGGAGATCAGCGGCGGTCGAGCCGTGTGGAAGGATGTGCTTGCGGTCTATGCAGTCAAGACGAATACAGACACGGACAACCCGCAGGAGGTTGCCACGATGGACGAGAGCAAGAAGCAGATCCTCTCGGACATCTTTTGGGAGATGAACTCCATATCCTCCCGCAGTGAAAGCCACTCGGAAACGGAAATTACCGAAACGGACGACGGAAACGGCAACATCGTTCAGACGGAAACGACAGTCACAAAAACAACGCTTTATATCACCGTTTCTCATTTGACAGTGGATGAAATGGCTGACCTATATGGCTTTGACGCAGAACAGCGGGAATACCTTGCCGAGCTTCTCAAGGACAAAAACAATTCCCTTTGGGCGGCGGTACTTTACGGTATCCGATACAGTGACGATCAGATCGTCACCGTGGCGCTTTCACAGGTCGGCAATGTAGGCGGCGAACCGTACTGGTCTTGGTATGGCTTCGGAAGCCGTGTGGAATGGTGTGCTTGTTTTGTAAGCTGGTGCGCCGATCAGTGCGGCTATATTGACACCGGTGTTGTACCCAAATATGCAGGCTGCGTGAACGGCGTCCAGTGGTTCAAAGATCGTGGACAGTGGATCGACGGCTCTGCCGAGCCTGTTCCCGGAATGATTATTTTCTTTGATTGGGATAACAAGGGTTCGTCGGGTCCGCAGGATGGACAATCCGACCACACCGGTATTGTCCAAAAAGTCGAAAACGGTATCGTTTATACCGTTGAGGGAAACTCCGGTGATAGCTGTCGGGTAAACCAGTACAGCGTAGGTCACTACGAAATCCTCGGATACGGAGTTCCGAACTACTAACAAAAAAGCCACCGACTCACTTTTGATGTGGGTCGGTGGCACTTTTTTTGTTTACGGGTTGCATTTCTTGCAGGGGTCATAACCTTGTGAAATCAGATCATCTCTGCTTCCGGTATAAGTCTGCTTATTCTTGTCACTCATTTGTTTGACAGACGAGCAAGAAGGATAGTGGAACTTTTTCGTATTGACATTCAGAATGTAGGTACTTTCAACATTTTGGGCTGGAGGATTAGATTGTTCGGTTTGCTTCGGCGGTTCTGTTTGTTGAGTACCAGCGAATGAACTATCCCCAGTTGCATAGTTTATCGAAATGTCTGGCTGGACATTGTAGCAATATACATTAAAGCAAATGCCATCTCCATTGTCCTCAACAGAGTATGCTTCCAGTAAAACACCGCTTGCAAGGAGATTGTTGCCCTCAAAAATTGGCGTGGAGCGATATAGAATGTGATTTCCGGTTTCTTTAACATAGTCTGCAACCATATTCTCGAATGGCAGCATCCCCTGAATGTTCAGATAGCGAGTACCTGTTATAAGATTTTTTGTGTTGGCATTTTCGCCAGAGAGCTGATAGCCGATCAAGTGACAACGATTATACAGATACTTCCCATCCACATTATCGTATTTTACAGTATGCCAACCTGTTGGTTTAACACTTCCGATAGAGCCTCGCTCTTCGGTCGGCATTAAATCTTTTCCGATGGAAGCAACACAAACGCCGCATCGCCCCAACGAGTCAAGATCACTGTAATACTCATATGAGCTGGTTGTATAGTCGCTCTCGGTAAAATACGGAATGTTGTTATTGATTACAGCATATGGCGAACCGGAATAAGCAGGTACATCGCTAATGGAAAAAGAAGAATTGCTTTCTTTAGCGGGAGTGGTTGCATTGCTTGTTGTCGGCGATGCAGATGCTTCTGAGGAGGATGAGTTGTCTGAGCCTGTGTCGGATGGTGTTGTCGTTCCGTTAGCGGAATCCGAAATGGTATATCCCGGCGATACCGCTGGCGACTCAACCGTTCCGCTTTCGGAGATACATCCGGCTATGATAATACAAGTGACGAGGGCTAACGAAGCTGCGATAGAGCAAATGGCAATTTTCTTTTGCCGTGCTTTCTTCTTCTGCGCTGCTTCTTCCGCAGTTTTTAGAGTAGATAATTGCTTTTCGTATTCTTCTAAACGCTCGGAATTGCGGGCAGAGAGTTTCTTCTTTTGGCGGAGCTTCTCAATCTCTTTCTCAAAGTCCGCTATGCTTTTCGGCTTTTTAGAAAAGAGGCTCATCTGACATACACCTCTTTCGTGATCTTTTCGTGAGAGGTGCCACCAAAGTCAAGCGTAGTTTCGAGCTTGTAATCGCTTGCGTAGTCAATGTCAAAATAGAAATCTGCCGGGTAATCTCGGTTCCATTTATAAATGACCAACCTTGAAATCTTTTCTTTGAACTCAGCAACCGATGTGTTTTCAACAAAACAATAGTCTTTGGCATCGGCGTCAGCTAAAAAGCTTTCGCTGATGGAAACGCTACATTCTGCTTGAGAAAATAATGACTCAGAGTAAGGTGCAATCAATAAAGAAGCCCCATTGATAGTTTTCAAAATATCCTTGACAACATTAGCATCTCGACTTTGCCGACGATGGTTAAACATCATCCCATTCGCATTATCTAAGCAAACAATAACAGTCATAGCCACCCCTCCATCTTCATCGCACAAACGCTAACAGACCTAAAATAACGCTATAGGTGTAATTATTATAGCAGATAATCAAGAAAACTACAACCAATAGAGTTAGATTATGCCTACACGACCGTGTATAGCGTGCGTGTTGTCGATTATAATACTAATAGTGCGATAGTAACGCTGAAGGGGGTGGTTCCCGTGGACATCGAAACGATTGGTCTGAATATCAGAAAATGCAGAAACGCAAAAAAGATGCGTCAGGAAGATTTGGCACAGAAAGCGAATGTGAGTTCAAATTATATCAGTGCTGTCGAGAGAGGCGTAAAGATACCGTCAGTCGAAACGCTAATTGATATTATGAACGCACTCGGTGTTTCTGCTGATATGATATTTTGCGATGTCATTGATGCGGGTGTAACTGAGAAGAATAATCAGCTTGACGCAAAAGTTTCTCAACTTTCCACCAAGGATAGAAAGACCGTCTATGATGTACTTGATCTCTTGGTTAGAGGTTTGTCCAAATAACTTCAAAGTTCGGCTTTGCGCCGAACTTTTTTCTAAACTGGAACAATTAAGAAAGCAGCCGGAAACGGCTGCTTTTCCTTTACGCTGATGAAGGGTGATAAGGTTGTCTATGCTACGAAATATTATGCCAATCTTTTGTGCTTCGCTCTCATCCGATGGTGCAGCCACCTCAATCTCAGCCAAATCATTCGCATTTATTGCTGGATAACTTGTTCCTGTGCAGTTATCCAAAACAACCTTTACGAAGCGTTCGCTCTGAACAAGGCTGAGCAGAAAATACCCGTCAACATAGGGACGCATTTGTGCGTATCCAGTCGAAAAAACATAGTTATTATCGGGCTTTTCAAAAAGATAATTGTTCTTTTGATATGGACGCACAGTCTGATAGAATAGATCCCCGGTGTGAGCAAGTCGCTGTGCTCTTGATGGAGCAGATGACTTTACCTCAGTCCTATGCGACAACATCTCTGTGCCAACAACAGACTCCAAATCGACATATTCAAATATTTGAGGCAGCTCATCTTTAGGATTGAATGACGCAAGTTCTCCAACCTTACGCTGTTCCCAAGCGTCTGAGAATCCTTTGAAGCGAATTGCGGGAGCATCTGATTTTTTCGTCATTCTGCACTACCTCCCAGCAATTTCTTCAACTCTTTAAGTCCCAGCATATCATACTCATTACCCTCAAGGTCATCGATCATTCCCGAAAGCGTTGCTTCGGTTTCGCTGATCTGCTGTTCGACCTCGAAGAAAGTTGTAGCATACTTGTTTTGAAGGGCTTGAATTTTGCTCACCAAGCTGTCGATTACGGTATCAGGCAGTTTGTGAATGCTCTCAATGAGAGGAGCAATCCACTTCTTTTCGAGCAAATCCAAAGCCTGCTCATCGCTCAGACTTTCAATCGTATCCTTTGTTTTTGCCTGCAACGCAGCACTCTTTGCCTTGATCTCCGCCTTGATTTCTTTCTCGCTCTTGATCAAAGACTCAACCTTTTCTAAGAGTGTACGAAGCGCAACGCTTTCAGGAGAACGGTCTTTCTTCAGTTCCTTAATCTTTTTGGATACTTCTTTCGGAACGAAAGCATCGCCTTCCTCGGTGAGAACATCGTTGCAGCTCTCTTTATCCTCCTCTGTCATTTCATCAAGGATAGACTCATACTCAGAAGGGATTTCCGCCAAACGGCTTTCCAAACCGTGAAGCTCGTCCGTTTCTGCGGAGAGCAAAGTCGCCTGAACCAAGTCGAACGGGATAATATGACCTACCCAGCCCTCTTGAACTTCCTGATCTTTACCGTCCTTTTTCTTGATGACAAGGTTCGGATCGACCTTCTTTGTTGCAGCAAAGCCTTCGGTTTGCAACATTTCGAGGTCGATGGAAATACCTGTCCAATCGTCGTCAAGAAGCTGGAACGCCGCATATTTGTCGATAAGAGGAATTTCCTTCAATCGCTCGAAAATATCAGCACTTAGAACGGTTTCAGCCTTAGAGATTTCGATGCTTCCCATCCGGTCGATAAGTTCTTCTTTCAGGAACGCCGGAAAAGTGGAAAAGGCAGCGTTAAAAGCATTCTCAAAGCCGACCACATCAGGATGGCTCTTGATGGCACTCTTAATATCAGGGGTAGACACATTCACATAAGGAATGCCACTCTCGGTGAACAACGCCTTTTTCAGTGCAGGGAACGCCGTCCAGAATTCGCTCATCTCGTCAATTTCTGCTGTCGGGATACCGCCAAACATAGACGCATAGACATCCCAATGCTCGGCAGCTTCAGAGGAATCAACATAGCGAGGAATGTTCAAGTTATAATCATTGCTGCGAATTTCTTCACGACTGACTACTCGTGAAAACTTCGGAATGCTTTCACGCTTTATAAAGGTATCTGCTATGCGTTTAATGTCAGACGCACGGAGCTTGTTATTCTTACCCTCTTTGATAAAGCCCTTGGATGCATCGATGATAAGGACATCGGTATTCTCGCGCTTTTGGCGCAGCACCATAATGATGGTGGGTATTCCTGTCCCGAAGAAGATATTTGCAGGAAGTCCGATAATGGCGTCGATATGGTTATTCTCAATCAGGTTCTTTCTGATTTCACCTTCCTCACCGCCACGGAACAGTACGCCGTGGGGAAGAACGATTGTCATAATGCCGTCCGGCTTGATATGGAACAGATCGTGAAGCAGGAAAGCATAGTCGGCTTTTCCTTTGGGAGCAAGTCCAAAACGAGCATAACGAGGATCACCCTCTTTGTTGGACGGGTCCCAAGCCTGCGAATACGGCGGATTGGACACGACCGCATCCACATAGAGAGGATTATAGGTATTCACCGGATCATTTTCGTCAAAGTACGGCCAATCCTCCTCAAGAGTATCGCCGTTACGAGTGACGATATTATCCGGTTTGATGCCACGCATAACCAAATTCATCCGGGTCAGGTTGTAGGTGTTCTCCTTCAATTCCTGAGCGAAGTATTTGATGTTGTTGTCATCGGTCATATATTTGGCAACGCTCTGACCGATATTGATAAGCAACGATCCCGAACCGCTTGTCGGGTCGTAAATTTTGATTTCGCTTTTGCCCTTCAAGTGGCTTGCAACGATTTCAGACATCAGCAGAGATACCTCGTGCGGGGTGTAGAACTCGCCAGCTTTCTTTCCAGCATTTGCTGCAAAGTTACTGATAAGATATTCGTAGATAAAGCCGAGAACATCGTAGTCCTGCTTGCCGTCCATAGGAATATCCTTTATCAGCGTCAGAAGCCCGCTGATTGCTTTTGTTTGCGAACCGGAGCTATCGCCAAGTTTGGAAAGACCTGTTTGCAAAGTGTCGAACACCTTATCAAACACCTTTTTGTGCGTGTTGGAAATCAACCGGCTGAACGCAGAGAGTGCATCACGGACATTTGAAACATCAAAGTCCTTACCCATCGAGAGCCAAGTAGAAAAGAGGTCTTTATAGGCAATAAAGTAGCCGATATTCTCTTGAACCCACTTAACCGTTTCGTCATCTTCTTCTGATACGGTTTTCAGAAGTTCGTCGTCATAGTCATTTTCCTTCAAGAATTTGATTTCTTTATCAGATAGATACTTGTAAAAGATAAAGCCAAGTATGTAATCCTTATATTCATTCGCTTCGATTTTGGAACGCATTTGGTTTGCGGAAGCCCATATTTTCTGAGCAAGCTGTTGCTTATTCATCCTGTGAACCCATCCTTTTTCTTTTTTAAGGGCAATATACTACCCCACTGTTATGATACAACAATTAGTGTCCCTTAAAACGGACTCACTTCTCGTCGGGAACAAACTCCATAATGTCGTCAGTCGTGCAATTCAAAGCTGAGCAGATTTTTCCCAACACTTCAGTGCTTACATTTTCATCACGACTGAGCTTATTGATTGCGTATTTAGTGAGTCCAGCAGCTTCCTGCAAATCTCTTTTCTTCATATCTCGATCAAGCAGAATGTGCCAAAGTTTTTTATAGCTTACAGCCATCGTATCATTCCTTTCTCTCAACCTGCGAGTAAGTGCTAAAACACATCTTATATTATAGCATATAATCCCGAATTAGCAACAATAAATCCCGAAATTTCAAACTTACTTCCCATATTTCACACCTGAATAAGCTCGACTGCGACCGGATAGCTTGGGAACAGCGTAAGGCAAAGGAGATATGCTCGATTGGTACTGGAAAAAGCAATACACAAGATCAAGTAGACGATGGAAAGTACCCATTTTATATCAGGTCTGATGTTCCTGTTAGAAGCAATAAATATCTCTATGACTGCGAAGCGGTTATAACCATTGGCGACGGGAACATTGGAAAAGTATTTCACTATGTCAACGGCAAGTTTGATCTACACCAAAGATGCTATAAAATGACGGATTTCAAGGATATTTGGGGTAAGTATTTTTTCTATTATTTCTCAACCAAATTCTACGATCGAGCAATGAAAATGACCGCCAAGGCAACGGTTGATTCTGTCCGTCTTGAAATGATTTCTGAAATGGATATTAAAAAGCCTCCTCAGATTTCCGAGCAAAAACAAATTGCTGAGTTCTTTGCTAACCTCGACAACCTTATCACCCTTCATCAGCGTAAGCCATTTTTAATGAAATGGAGGACTTCTGATGCTAACAGAAACCAAACGAACAGACTTGTTCTGTGAATATTATGCAAAATGGATTAAGGTGTATAAGAAGGGCGCAATCAGAAAGGTGACGATGGATAAGTACCTAATGACGCAGAAATGGCTCGTTAAGCTCGTCCCAAACCTGAGAGTATGTGATATGAACCGGATCGCTTATCAGCAGCTGTTGAACGACTATGCTGAGTTCCACGAGCGCCAAACCACGATGGATTTTCACCACCAGCTCAAGGGAGCTATTCTTGATGCTGTTGATGAGGGCTTGATTGAAAGAGATCCTACTCGCAAGGCAATCATCAAGGGGAAGCCACCGGTTGCTAAGAAAATCAAGTATCTCAATCAATTTGAGCTACACACGCTGCTGATTTCGCTTGACCTGAAGGATAAGGTGAATTGGGACTACTTTATCCTGTTGGTAGCAAAGACGGGGATGCGCTTTTCTGAAGCACTGGCTCTTACCCCGAAAGACTTCGACTTTGCCCATCAAACACTGTCCATAAGCAAGACTTGGGACTACAAGGGAAAGGGCGGCTTTCAGCCTACGAAAAACAAGTCGTCTGTGCGGAAAATTCAAATTGACTGGCAAACTGTCATTCAATTTTCTGAATTGGTAAAGCACCTTCCCGAAGATAAGCCCATCTTTGTCAACTCCACTGTCTACAATTCGACGGTGAACGACATTCTCGGCAGGCATTGCAAAGCCTGTAACATCCCTATCATCTCTGTCCACGGATTACGGCATACACACGCCTCTTTGCTGTTATTTACGGGCGTTTCCATTGCGAGCGTTGCCCGCCGTCTTGGACATTCAAGTATGACCACTACGCAAAAAACCTATCTGCACATCATTCAGGAACTTGAAAACAAAGACATCGACTTGGTGATGCGCTCTCTTTCGAGTTTGAGCTAAAAGATTAAACCGGCTTGCGCTGATTAAAGGTGATAAAAAAGATGCCATCCGAAAGGGTGGCATCTTAGTTATTTGTCGTATCTTAGAAAATCGTTACAATGCTCCTGCTGGCGCAAACGGTAGCCCTGAGAAATCAGCGTATCGGCTTTTAGAGCGACAAGGTTAATATCTGAATTCAATGTCCGTGCGATTTGCTGCGTGTCGTATCCTCTTTCCGCAAGTTCAAGGAAGTCCTCATCTGATAGGGAAATCTGTGCGGCAAAGAGATTGGCTTCGTACTCCATACGGTTGTCCCGCATATTGAAGATCTCAAACTCTTTGAAGCCACCGACTTTCGTGGCTTCCTCCCGGTGTAAAGCATCGTGCCCTAATTCGTGAAGTAGCACGATGTTCTCCATAACCGGATGCAGATCATTTTTGATAAAGATGAAGCGATTACGCATCAAGACTTTATATGCTCCACGCTGTTCATTGAACGGATAATACATTACCTCGACTCCTAAGTCCCTTGCTATTCTGAGAGGATCACGGGTTCCGCATTGAGCAACGATGGAGTTTGCTTTTTGTACGATTTCCGAAGTGCTTACATACATCGGCTTCACCCCTTTTCAGTTTGTTCCTGTTTCCATTCTAACACACAATGTGTCCCATAAACGGGACTCAGTCCTGCTTGCTCTTAGAACGGTACTTCTTTGGGGTGTACTTTTTGTTTTTCTCTTTCGCAAGCCAATAGGCATCCATAATAGCTTGCATCATAACATCCATATCATCCTGTGCCAACTCACCGCCGGTAAACAAACCGGTTACTTCATCTGTGAGCTGTTGCGCTTGTTTGGCACCTCGTGCGCCGTACTGCTCCGCAGCCTGAGCAACGAGCATACCATCCGTACCGAGAAGCTGATCCACGGAAATATTAAGTGCCTTTGCCAGCTTCTCCGCTGCATCCAAGCGAGGACGAGAGGTTCCGCATTCGTATCTCTGTATGGTACGGGGGGAAACACCGGAAACCTTTGCAAGCTGCTCCTGCGTCATATCATTTTTTTCTCTCAGCTCTTTTAATCTGTCGCTGAACTTCATTATCAATTCCCTCCATAAGATTTCTATTTTTAGCAACACGACACTTTTTTCGTCACTTCTTATTGACACGACATTGGTGTCGTGCTATAATCTGAATCACAACAACGACACTTATGTCGTGTTCATATGATACAACACGACACTTTGGCTTGTCAAGAGGTTTCGCGGAATTTCCAAGAAATAAGGTGATTTAGTTGAGCAGATCAATACTGCATTGTGATATGAATAACTTCTATGCCAGCGTTGAATGTATGCTCGACCCAGCTTTGAGAAAGTATCCGGTCGCAGTCTGCGGCTCGGTGGAAGAAAGGCACGGTATAGTCCTCGCCAAAAACTATGCCGCCAAAGCATTTGATGTAAAAACAGGCGATGCAGTGTGGCAAGCGAAGCAGAAGTGCAGAAACCTTGTTGTTGTGCCTCCGCACTTTGAGGAGTACATCAAATATTCCAAGCTGGCAAGAAGCGTTTACAGCCGCTATACCGATCAGGTCGAGCCTTACGGAATGGACGAGTGTTGGTTGGATGTGAGTGGTACAGAGAACATCTTCGGTTCACCCGAAAAGGTGGCAAACGACATACGGGAAACAATCAAGTTTGAACTTGGGCTGACAATTTCCGTCGGGGTGTCTTTCAATAAAATATTTGCCAAGCTCGGCTCGGATATGAAAAAGCCGGATGCTGTGACGGTCATACCGAAAGACACTTTCCGAGACAAAATATGGGGACTCCCCGCAGCGGACTTGCTCGGTGTGGGACGGGCAACGCAGCGTGTATTAGATAGCTATTGCATTAGAACCATTGGCGATTTAGCTAAGACCGATCCTGACTTTCTGAACCGACGGCTCGGTAAAAACGGAATTGCCCTTTGGCAGTATGCAAACGGTAATGACCGATCCCGTGTTATGAACGCCGACTTTGTTTCTCCGGTTAAGAGCGTGGGACACGGAATTACTACCATCGAAGATTTGGAGAACGACGAGCAGGTGTGGCCCGTCTTTCTCGAATTGACGCAGGACATCGGACATAAACTCCGTGTCCACAAAAAGTGTGCGGATGGAGTCGCCATTCACATACGGGACAACACACTTTTTTCAAAGCAATGGCAAACGGCATTGGATATGCCCACACAATCCCCAATGCTGATCGCAAAAGCGGCTTTTGCCCTCTTTGAAAAAAGATACGACTGGAGGAACCCGATTCGCTCAGTCACGATTCAGGCAATCAACTTGGTGCCACAGGACACGCCCCGACAAGTCGATTTGTTTATGAACATCGAAAAGATTGAGAAAGCAGAAAGGCTCGACCAGTGCATTGAAACCATTCGCCAGAGGTTCGGCAAGAACAGCATCCGCAACGGTATTCTTTTTCAAAACCTCCGGATGCCGAGTGAAAAGCCTGAGATTACTATGCCGACCGGGGTGCTTTGTTAAGGAGGTCAGTATGATTAGTACAAGCAGTAACAAGATTGATGAAATTGTTGCGCCTGATGAGATCGAAACCTATGTTTCGATGCCGTCCTGTTTGTTGCAGGGGTGCAGTAATGATCTGATTATTTTCCGTGCAGATGGAGGAAACCATTTCACCCACTACGGTATTTATGAGGGAATGTTTCTTATCTTTGATGTCAGCAAAGATTTTAAGGACGGACACCTTTCCTGCTATCTGAACAATTCGGGCGATGATCGTCCTAAGTTCAAAGTTTCTGACAAGCCATTGGATGGCTACCGTCATTTTGGTAGGCTGGTTGCCAGTATGAAGAATTATGAGGTGTAAGGATGGAAGAAGAACGACGCAAGGTATATGTGGAAGTCGATGTTACCCATAAGACGGATGGAACGGCTCGACCCCGAAAAATCAAATTTGAAGATGGTGAGGTCTACGAGATCGACCGTGTAAGGCACTGCTGTCGTGCGGCATCGACCAAGGTCGGTGGAACAGGGCTTCGTTATACGGTGATGATATGCGGCACGGAAACCTTCCTTTTCGATGAGGAAAACGGAAAGTGGTTTGTAGAAGGCAAGAAAAGAGCAGTTCTCTAAGGATGCCACCATTCATCAGCCCTGAGAGCGTCAAGGAACTTAATGAGGTGATGTGCGTGACAAAAGATAATTGGACACCTATACCGATGTATTGCTCTAACTGCGGAGCATTGCTTTACGGATATAGAAATGATGAGGGGAAAATCAAGTATGAGTGCAAAAGGTGCGGAACCGTAGCGGTTCGAGTCCAAAAAGGACGCCGACACGACAAGATTGACCTTTATGCCCCGGAAGGGCAAATCCGATATTATTGATCGGCAAAAACTAAATACGGCAAAACGACGGAATGGTTGAGGTGAAACAGACTGCGTAATTCCATCTCCAGGTCACTTGCTTTGAACACTTCGGTTGGTTAAACCAAACTTGCTATGCAGATATGAGAGGCCACCGACAAGACAGTAAGCCATAGGCTTACCCTGTCTTGCCGGTGGCTTCTTTTTTTCGGCAAGAACAACCGACCAAGGGCTTCCGGCAGAGAAATCTCTGAAAGGAAGCCTTTTTCGATGTTGAACAAGTGGCTCTGTTATATCGCTGAATATCCGTGATCTCCGAATTTTGAACCCGAAAACCAAATTCAAAATTCAAAGGAGATTACGGTAATGAGAAAAATATACCTTGTCAAAAAGAACCCCGAACTGCCCGCTGACAGCAATAACTGGCTCGTAATGAATAGCTTCGAGTTTAGGAACTTCATTCAGACCCCGGAAGGGCAGAAACGAAGAGATCGCTTTGGGCAGTTAGACGCTTGCTCTGTTGACGATGTGATCATCATCGCAGAATGTGGAACCGAAACCGCAAAGCAGTGGCGATCTGAAAAGGATAGACACGATTATCTTGTGTCAATCGAGAATCAGTCCGGAATGACGGTGTTTTCCTATAACACACAGACAACCACAGAAGATGATATGTCTGGCGAGGAATTGCTGGTGGATCAAGATTGTTCCGTCATTGATGCCATTCTCAAAAAGGAGGAGAAAAGCACCCTCTACGCAGCCGTGGCAAAATTGTCACCTGCCGAAATTAATTTGATGACCAGTTTATATCTTTGTGATGACCCCATAGGACAGCGAGAATATGCACGGCGCCACGGAGTAGCTGTAACGACAATTAATCATCAACTGACTGTTGCCCTGAAAAAACTCAAAAAAATGCTCCCAAATTAAAATTTGCTTCGTACAAATCGAAAAAAATTTCCCAGTTGGTTAGTAGAGGGCAAAAAAACGAACAGATAGGAGCATAGATAATGAAACAGGTAATGATGATCAAATTCGACTCCCCGAAATGGAGAATAATTTATGAGTATAAGGTTGCTAACCCGTTTATTGAAGTCGGCTTTCGGCAGGTCAAGGATGTCGTTGATTTGCGTGTGTTTGATCTGCTGAATATTAGTCGCATCAATAATAACAGGGCTGAAGAAATGCTTCTTTGTATTTACCATCTTCTCCAGCCGGACAGACGGATCGACGAAGGTATTTATAATGATGAGATTGACCAGTATTTCTCGTATCGGGAATGGAAAAAGAAACACCAGCCTTTAAGTGGAGTGACCGTAAGGGAAATCCTCACAACTGAAGATCTGAATGAGGGTGCTTTACTTCGGATTTTTGATGGAGTCACCGCTGCTTTCTACAAATCCGATGAGTACAACAGTCGAGAATATCGTTATTCAAACCTTTCGGAGTTACGCAAGGCTATGAAGCATAAGGAGGGCGGCACGAATGGGAAAGCCCAGTAAGGACTATGCCGTTCCTCTTTGGGAAAAAGCAAACCTCACCGTTTATGAAGCGGCAGCCTACTCAGGGATTGGCGCAGATAAGCTACGAGAACTGTCCGATAGAGAGGATTGCGAGTTTGTCTTGTGGAACGGCACAAAGCGGCTCATCAAAAGGAAAAAGCTCGATGAGTTTTTGGAAAGAGCCTATTCAATCTAACAATCAACGATGCGATTCGCAAAATCGCATCGTTGTCCCAAACGGCGGTTATCGGTATCCTAAAGCCAAACGAAAATGAAGGAGGAAACCGATATGACCAAGCAGGAAAAAGATAACCGAGTTCCCCTTTGGGAGAGAATGAACCTGACTTTAGAAGAAGCCGCCGCTTACACTGGTATCGGAACGGATAAACTTCGTGAGTTGTCGAATCGTGAGTCGTGTGACTTTGTTCTATGGGTCGGTACAAAAAGGCTTCTAAAGCGCAAGCAATTAGAGGAGTTCCTGATTAAGAGCTTCTCAATCTAAAACAGGAGGTTACTATGACTAAAAAGAAACAGGTCGGCGTAAGGTTCGACAGCAACCGTACTCGACTTAAAACAGGAGAAACCCAGCGTCCCAACGGCACTTATGCGTACCGTTGGTCAACGCCTGACGGAAAAAGGCATTCTATTTATGCTCCGACGCTGGAAAAGCTGAGAGAGCAGGAAGAACAGATTATCGTGGACAAGCACGACGGAATACGGTCGGATGTCAAAAGCATCACTGTAAATGAGATGTTCGATCTTTGGTGTCAGCTCAAAAGAGGAATCAAGGACAGCACATTCAAGAATTATATTTATATGTATGAGCTGTTTGTAAAACCGTCTTTCGGAAAGAACCGACTTGTCCAAGTAAAAAAGTCTGATGTGCGGAAGTTCTACAACTCCCTTGCTGACGGCAAGGTTCTGAAGATTGCCACGATAGATAATGTCCATAATGTGCTCCACCAAGTTTTTCAGGTGGCAGTCGATGATGGAATGATTCGACAGAACCCAACAGACAATATGCTCAAAGAACTGAAGCTCTCCCACGGCTTTGAGCGTGAGAAGAAAGAGGCATTGACCGTGGCGCAGCAGAAGTTGTTCTTTGACTATATGCTCAGCCATCCCAAGGACACCCACTGGTATCCAGTGTTCTATGTTATGGCAAACACGGGGATGCGAGTCGGTGAGATCACCGGGCTTCGCTGGAGCGACATTGACTTGAAAAAGGGCATTATCCGAGTCAACCACACGCTTGTTTATTATAATCACCGTGACGAAAAGGGATGCTACTTTTCCATCAACACGCCCAAGACAAAAGCCGGTGAACGAGAAATCCCGATGACCGAGGGGGTGAAACAAGCCTTCTTAATGGAGCGAGAGTTTCAATCTCAGGCTGAAATCAGCAGTAAGAGCCGAGTGGACGGCTATGACGACTTTATTTTTGTCAACCGTTACGGGGATGTTCAAAATCAGGGAAACCTCAACAAAGCACTCCGCCGTATGATGCGAGATTGTAATGATGAAATCCTCGAAAAATATGGAGTAGACGCTGATCCGGTTCTTCTGCCACAGTTCAGTTGTCACATTCTCCGGCACACATTCGCAACAAGGCTATGTGAGTCGGGAGCAAACCTCAAATTCATTCAGAGCATCTTGGGACACGCTGATGTATCGACGACGATGAATATCTATGTTGATGTGACCGACGCTCTGAAAAAGAAAGAGATCACCGCCTTTGACGACTATATGACAACCAAGCTGGAAACTTGAAGGGAAAGCACTCTGTGAGTAATTCGCAGAGTGCTTTCCCTTTTTCGCACATTTCTCAAAACTGAGGATGGAAATTATACTATAAGCAGTAATGAGAAATGGAGCGTTCAGATATGGAGAATAGTTTAAGCAAGATGCGACCGCATCTTGTATCAGAGTGGTCAGAAAAGAACTCACCGTTGACTCCCGATACAGTGACCTTTGGGTCTAATAAAACTGTGTGGTGGAAAGGGTCTTGCGGTCACGAATGGCAGACAAGCATTAAAGCTCGCTCCGCAGGCGAGCAATGTCCAATATGTTCGGGAGCGAGGGTGCTTCAAGGTTATAACGACTTTGAAAGTAAGTTTCCTGAGCTTGCGAAGGAATGGTCGCCCAAGAATGAGCCGCTAAGACCGTCAATGATTACAGCGGCAACGCATAGGAAGGTAATATGGCAGTGCAAGCTCGGACACGAATGGACGGCATCCGTGAAAAGCCGGACGGTGAACGGTACGGGTTGTCCCTACTGCTCACACAACTTTGTGCTACCGGGCTTCAACGACTTGGCAAGCCGTTTCCCTGAAATCGCTGCGGAGTGGTCAGAGCGCAATCTTCCGCTGACGCCGGATCAGGTTACGGCTTTCAAGAATATAAAAGTTTGGTGGAAATGTCGCTTGGGTCACGAATGGAACACATTGATTTCAACCCGTGCAGGAGGAAGTCAGTGCCCCTATTGTAGTGGGATAAAGCTACTCAAAGGCTTTAATGACCTGCAAACGAAGTTCCAGTCGCTTGCCATAGAGTGGTCGGATAAAAACCTGCCGTTGACTCCCGATGCGGTCAATGAGAAGTCAACTAAGAATGTTTGGTGGAAATGCCGTACCTGCGGCTATGAATGGAAAGCCGTCGTCAAAGCACGGGTCAAAGGCGGTATGTGTCCTGTTTGTGCTGAGAGAGCCGTTCTGCAAGGCTATAATGATCTTGGAACAACTGATCCGCACTTGCTCTCGGAATGGGACTTTGAAAAGAACTCCAAGTGGACACCGAGCAATGTATCGAGAAACTCAATGAAGGTCGTTTGGTGGAAATGCGGAGCAGGACACTCTTACCGTGCTAAAATCACAGATAGAACTATTGAGCAAAAGGGTTGCCCTCAATGTGAAGCTGAGTTTCAACAGGCTCTCCCGCAGATGCTGATAATGATGTATGGAGCGCAGAACGGCATTACGGTCAAAAGCAATAGCGACTCGGAGCTTGGAATGCGACTTGTTGCATACCTCCCTGAATTACATTGTGCGGTCGATATTGCCGGAGCAACCGTGACGGAGAAAAGAGAGCAAAGCGTGAAAGCTCACATTTGTCAAAGTAATCGGCTGGGTTACTACCTTATTAAAAGAACTGCGGATACTTCGCAAATGGCAGCGGAAATCAAAACGCTGTTTATCCGCAATCATATTTACCTCCATACGGATTCCGAGAAAGATGTTCAAGTGCTTCGAGAGAGATTTTTAGAATGGAAAAACCGAAATGCTTGTAAACTGAACGGAAAATATTGAGTTTCGTTAAGCCGTGTGTTATACTGTTTTAGCGGTTAGTTTCAGTATAGCACACGGCTCGTTTTCAAAAAAATGAAGCCACCTTACGCCAGCTTACTCCACGGCTTACGCCATTAGATTTTCCGCTATCTGAATTAGGCGTAACTGAGCTTACCCCAGCTTCAAACGAGTAGATGCCGGTCTGGACTTATAGACGCTAAGCGGAGCTTATCTAAGGCTGGTCACGAAAATCCCCACAATGAAGGAAAGAACAGGTGGAACAACAGAGAGTAAGGCTCAAAAGATTAAAGTTGCAGAAGCTGCTTCAACAGTTCAAAAGGCGGAAAACATCGATTTTTCTAACGTGAAAATTGAACCAATTTTTAAAGATATGATTGATTTTGATACATTTGCTAAAGCAGATTATCGTGCAGTTAAAATCTTAGCTTGTGAAGCAGTAGAAAAATCTAAGAAGCTTCTTAAGTTTACTTTAGATGATGGTGAACGTAAGGATCGTGTTATCTTAAGTGGTATTCATGAATATTATGAACCTGAAGAATTAGTTGGTAAGACTGCAATCGCAATCGTTAACTTACCACCTAGAAAGATGATGGGTATTGATTCTGAAGGTATGTTAATATCAGCAGTACATGAAGAAAATGGTCATGAAGGATTAAACTTACTAATGGTTGATGATCATATTCCTGCTGGTGCAAAACTATACTAATTAAATATTGATAAAAAAATGAGCGATTTCAAAAGGAGTTGCTCATTTTTAAAAGAATAAAAAGTGTACACTGAAAATTACAGCCTTTTTGGACTGTGATTTTCAATAAAAACAAAAATTCAATAAAAATGTGTATAATATTGATTGAGAAAGCCTTTTTGGGCTTTGATGTTCAATGGGTTGAGGTGATTAGTATGGAGATAAAGCGCAATAATTATTTAGAACAGCTTATTTCATACCGTTTTGATGGGCTTGTAAAAGTTATTACGGGTATAAGAAGGTGCGGAAAATCATATCTTTTAAAGAAATTATATAGAGAGTACTTACTTGAAAATGGTGTAAAAGAGGATCAGATTATTGCGATTGAACTGGATCTTGCTAAAGATATTAAATATCGTAATCCCCTTATCCTTTCTGAGTATGTAAGGGAAAAAGTGGGAAAAGATGATAAAGAATATTATCTTTTCGTAGATGAAATACAAATGTCTGACGAAGTGGCTAATCCATATAATTCAGATGGTAAAAAGATTACTTTTTATGATGCTCTTAACGACTTAAGAGATTTACCAAATTTAGATGTTTATGTAACTGGAAGTAATTCAAAAATGCTTTCCAGTGATATTCTTACTGAATTTAGAGGGAGAAGTGATGAAATAAGAGTACATCCACTTAGTTTTGCGGAATATTACTCTGCTGTTGGTGGGGATAAAAATGAAGCTTTTGATGAATATGCATTTTATGGCGGTATGCCACTAATATTATCCAGGCCAAATGATATGGCTAAAATGAATTATCTTAAATCCCTTTTTTCAGAAGTATATATCAAAGATATTGTTGAACGTAAAAAAATAGAAAGACAAGATATATTAGAACAAATTTTAGATTTTCTTTGTTCATCTATTGGCTCTTTAACAAATCCTAGCAAAATTGCTAATACTTTGAAATCTAAAAACGCTGCAGGCGTATCGCCTAATACAATACGAGCATATATCGGACATTTAGAAGATGCTTTTCTTTTTTCAGAAAGTAAAAGATTTGACGTTAAAGGAAAATCTTATTTTGATTCTCCAAACAAATATTACAGTGAAGATATAGGCTTAAGAAATGCAAGAATTGGATTTAGACAGCAGGAAATGACACATATAATGGAAAATATCATCTACAATGAACTGATTATCAGACAATTTTCTGTTGATGTTGGTGTTGTCTATTCGAGAACAGTTAATGATAGTGGAAATTCAGTTCGAACACCAAGGGAGATTGATTTTGTTGCAAATTCTGGTGGAAAACGTACGTATATTCAATCGGCTTATGCAATGCCTACTGATGAAAAAAGAGAAATAGAACTAAGGCCATTTGAAGTGAACCCAATTAGTTGGACAAAATAAGTTAGTTAAATTTTAAGGCTTGGCTCCTTGCCTCGCAAGGCGTCAGGCCTTTTAATCTGACTTGAATCCGTTCTGTGTTGTAATAGGCAATATATTCTTCCATGGCTTTCTTCAGCTCATCAAGGCTTTTGAATTCATATTCATGCCCATAGAACATTTCGTTCTTCATCTTGCCGAAGAAGTTTTCCATGATGCAGTTGTCCAGACAGTTGCCTTTCCGGCTCATGCTCTGCCGGATGCCTTTCTCTCGGAGCATCCGTTGATACTGTTTATGTTGGTACTGCCAGCCCTGATCAGAATGGAGAATGAGGTTTGTTCCGTCTGGAATTTTTGCAAATGCCTCGTTCAGCATGGTTGTCACCATGCTGAGCACAGGGCGATCCGATATGGTATAGCTGACCAGATCGCTGCTGTGCAGATCGAGAATTGGAGACAGATACAGTTTCTCGCCAAACAAACTGAACTCTGTCACATCGGTGACCCACTTCTGGTTTGGCTTTTCGGCGCGGAAGTCCCGGTTTAACAGATTCGGCGCAATTTTGCCAACTT
>OLVX01000559.1_pt1 | contig 36242 bp, 30 predicted proteins | sample 1673271 | NCBI WGS metagenome assembly OLVX01 (sample SAMEA3178939, study PRJEB25190) | human gut metagenome | biome: human gut; feature: human-associated habitat; material: faeces | place: Austria | collected 2013
AATGTTTTCCCAGCCGTTGATATTTTCCGCACCTCCTAAAACAATACGGTTCGTACAATCCACAATGCCCGGTGTTCCGATTCCTATACCATCAATTTTGTAGTCTTTTTCCTGTGCAAAGGCTTTCACTTCATTGATAGCAGTAACCAACTGTCCGATGACAGCTTCTGCTCGCGCGACCATAGCCTCGGCGGAGATGCGGCGGAAATCGAATCGCTGGCAGCGGGAATGGATGGTCTCGGGAACCTTCTGCGGGTCGGTCGTCGCCAGGATGAACACCACATGGCTCGGCGGCTCCTCGAGCGTCTTCAGCAGCGCGTTGAACGCCGCCGTGGTCAGCATGTGGACCTCGTCGATGATGTAGACCTTGCAGCGGCCCATCGTCGGGGCGTAGTTGACGCGGCTGATGATCTCGTCGCGGACGTTATCCACGCCGGTGCGCGACGCGGCATCGAGCTCGGCCACGTCGGGGTGCTCGCCGGCGGCGATCAGGCGGCACTGCTCGCAGGTGCCGTCGGGCAGGCCCTCGCCCTTCTCGCACATGAGGGCCTTGGCAAGCAGGCGCGCCATGGTGGTCTTACCCGTGCCTCGCGGTCCGCAAAAGAGGTACGCGTGGCTCGTCTTGTGCTCCGAAACAGCGCGCATGAGCGTCTCGACCACGTGTTTTTGGCCGACGACCTGCTCGAACGTCTGTGGGCGGTACTTTGTGTAGAGCGATTCCATGCGGCCTCCGCGGCTTCTCGATAGCTGAGGTTCCAGTATACCCGTGAGCGCCGCCGGCCGAGGGAAGGCAGGCGGCGCTCTGGAAAGAAGCGAGTGACAAGAAGCGCGCGGGCGGCGGGGTCGGCGCGGGCCCGTCAACGGCGGACGGGGCCGCCCATGGCTTAAAGCGCGCGAATCGAGGGTTTGATGAGGTCCAGCAGGATCTGGTCCGCACAAAGAGAATCCGCCTGAGTATCGGCGAGTGTGCACCTACCACCGGATTGAAGGTCGATCAGCTCCGAGACGCCCTCTTTCGAGTAGTACGGGCTCGGCTTTTCCTTCAAGTTTTGCTGATAGTCGTACATCCAGCCCCAGCGCGTCATCCAGATCTCTGCATACTTTCCGCCCCCGAGCTCAACGTCGGCGATGCACCCGCTGCCGATGTCACCCACTGCATACACGGGGCCGTTATTGCCTTCAATCGAGCATACCTCCATATCGCTGTACTTCTTTGAGTACACCGTCACGGTATCGCCCTCGACCGTGACCTTCACGCGACCGTCCCAGCAGGCGGGCAGGTCGAGCTGGAACGTCTGGGCAGTGACGTGACGGGCGGCCTTCGCCTCCTCCGCGGCCTTCTGTTGCTGGTCGTAGTGCCACCACGCCGCGCCGGCGACAAGGCACACCACAGCAACGACGATGGCGATCACCTTGACGTGGGACTTCTTTGCGGGGGCAGCACTCGTCGCGTCCTCAAGCGGGCGCCCGCATTCCGGGCAGAACACCGCCTCGTCATCTATTTCGTGGTGGCAATAAGGGCAAATCATGTTCGCTCCGCCCGACGCAACGATTCGTGGGAAAAGCGTAGCATCCGCAGGGGCCGCCACACGAGGGACGCGCTACATTCGCGCGCGGACCGCGTCCAGAAGCTCGGCGTTGCGCACCGTCGCCGCAAGCGGCATGACCGGGCTCTCGGCCGCCCCGGAGCGAAGAAGCCCGCAGAAGTGCGCGATCTCACCGTGGAAGTCGTCGGAATCGTAAGGCGCCTCGACGACCTCGTCGGGACGGCCCGCCCGGTGGACGACAGCGCGCTCCGGGCGATGCGCGCGCTCAACGGCGATACTGCCGTTCTCGCAGGTAATCAGGCATGAGCAGTCGTACTTGCCGGAGTCTCCCGCCCAAGCGACGGTTGCCTCGACACCTCCCGCGAACGCAAGCTCCGCGCGGCCGGCCCAGTCCACACGGCCGCCGGGCACTTCTTTCCAGCGCGCGAGGGCGGATACGCCCGCCGGCGCGCCACACGTCAGCTCCTCGACCCAGCTCATGGGATAACAGCCCAGGTCGTACAGGGCGCCGCCGCCCACGGGATCGGTAAGGTAGCCGAGGCGGCCCTCGCCGTAGTCGACGAGCTGCGCGCAATCGATTCTGCGAACCCGCCCCAGCTCACCGGTGCCAAGAAGGGCTTGCACGCGAGAATGGAGCGGCACGAACCGGCACTTCATCGCCTCGACGAAGAGCACGCCGGTTTCACGTGCAACGGCCGCGATCTCGCGGGCCTCATCGGCCGTGAGCACCGCCGGCTTCTCGCAGAGTACGGCTTTTCCGGCGCGCAGGGCGCGGGCGGCCCATCGCGCGTGCATCGAGTGCGGGAGCGCCAGGTAGACAGCATCGACCTCGGGGTCGGCGAGCAGCCGTTCGTGCGCCGCCGCGCCGTCAGCGCCGTCGGCGTAGATGCGCGCCGGCGCGAACGCCGCCAGCCGCCTGGCCGACCTCCCAGACACCGCGACGAGCCGCGCGCCCTCGACCCCCGCGAGGCTCGCGGCGAACCTCTTTGCGATTCCGCCCGCGCCGAGGATTCCCCAGCGAACCGTCCCCTCAACCGCCATGGCAACCTCCCGTCGTCGCTTCTTCTTGCCAAGATAGCGCACGGGGCGGCGGCGAGGCGTCGAAGGCCGCTCAGATGATACGATCTTGCCGTTGCGCCGCGGCTGAGGGGTCCCGGCGCCGCAACGATCCCAAGCGAGAGGACTGCCTATGAAACCGTCAAAGGTATATTTCTGCGACCTGCACACCCACCTGGGCGACGGCCTGCCCAACAAGCTCAAGCGCCTGATCCGCAAGGCGGGCATCGAGCAGATCGACTTCGCCAACAAGTTCGTCGCCATAAAGATGAACCTCGGCGAGCCGGGCAACCTCAGCTACCTGCGCCCCAACTACGCGCGCGTCGTCGTCGACGTCGTGCGCGAGCTCGGCGGCAAGCCCTTCATCACCGACTGCAACACGCTCTACGTCGGCGGGCGCAAGAACGGCCTCGACCACCTGGACAGCGCCTATGCCAACGGCTTCAACCCGTTCCAGACCGGCTGCCACACCATCATCGCCGATGGCATCAAGGGCCTCGACGAGGTCGAGGTCCCCGTCGAGGGCGGCGAGTACGTCAAGTCGGCAAAGATCGGCCGCGCCCTCATGGACGCCGACATCGTGATCAGCCTCACGCACTTCAAGGGCCACGAGGGCGCAGGCTTCGGCGGCACCATGAAGAACATCGGCATGGGCGGCGGCTCCCGCGCCGGAAAGATGGACCAGCACGCCGCCGGCAAGCCCGCCGTGAAGGCGTCGAAGTGCATCGGGTGCCGCCAGTGCTCGAAGATCTGCGCGCACGGCGCCTTCAGCTTCGACGAGATCCGCGAGGTCGAGCTTCCCAGCGGAAAGAAGCGCGAGGTCCACGTGGCGAGCATCGACCACGACCGCTGCGTGGGCTGCGGCCGCTGCATCGCCGTGTGCAACCAAGACGCCATCCATCCCGGCTACGGCGCGGCACCCGAGGTCCTCAACTACAAGATCGCCGAGTACACCAAGGCCGTCGTCGACGGGCGTCCTTCTTTCCACATCAGCCTGGTCATCGACGTGAGCCCCAACTGCGACTGCCACGACGAGAACGACAAGCCCATCGTCGGCGACATCGGCTTCTTTGCGAGCTTCGACCCGGTCGCGCTCGACCAGGCCTGCATCGACGCCGTGCAGGAGCAGCCCGCGCTGCCGGACACCGAGTTCACGCGCATGCGCGACAAGCTCGAGGCTGCCGGCGAGCTCGACGAGGACCACGCGCGCGACAAGTTCTACGTCACGCACCCCGACACGCACTGGCAGAGCTGCATCGAGCACGCCGAGAAGATCGGCCTCGGCACCCACGAGTACGAGCTCATCCGCGTGAAGTAGGCTTTCGCAGCGCGCCGGGCGCAGGTCGCCGCAGCAACGCCGACGCGCGAAGCTCCCTCCCGTTTTGCCCAAAACCCCGCCCCAAACAGGCAACGTATGGGCAAAACCGGAGGGAGCTTCGCTGTTTTCTTGGCAAGAAGGGCGCCGCGGGCCTCAGGCCCGTCTACTGCCCGATCTCGGCGAGCTTCTGCGTCACGCGCCCTTGCACCTCAAGGTAATACGCACAGTCCGATGCTGAGAGCGCATCCTCGTCGATATCGTCGATCTTTGAGACCCAGTCGGCGTAGCCGGTCATCATCTTTCCGTAGTCGGCGAGCATGGCGGCGTCATTCCCGGATTCCTTGTACTTTTTCATGAAGTCGACGTACTGGTTCATGAAGTCCTCGTAGCTGTCCATGGTCTCCTTAAAGGAGGGCGTCACGCCATCAGAGACGGAGCTCGCCGGGGAGTCGCTAGAGGAAGCAGAGGCACTGTCGCTCTTCTGGCTCTCCGCGGAGGCAGAGGACGCATCCGAGGAGTCGACCGACACCACCATCGTATTGAAGCCCTTATACGAGAGACTCACCTTGACGCCGTCAGCGTTTTTGGCGCTGAAGCTGGTATCGCCCTTCGAGTAGTCGACGTTGAAGCCGGCGGCGATGCAGGCATCGGCATACGCCGCAAACGCAGAAGCGTCAGTATCCCCCACAGATGCCGAGAAGTACGTCGACCTGTCGGCGCTGACCTTGCCCTTCTTCGACGCGGGCGCGGGCACCAGCGCACCGGCGCCTGAGGTCGGCCACGCAAGGTCGCTCATCTCTACCGCCGCGTCGAGCATCACGCTGATTTCCTTGCTCGTCGAGTAATACGAAAGCCGGAGATGATTCCCGTCCTCCGTATACGCCTCGTAGCTCTGCGTCATGGACTCCGCGTCCGTTGCGAAGCCCTTCTGCTTGCAGCTCTCAACGTATGCGTTGTACTGCGACTCGTCGCAGTTCGAGATGGTTGCGCTGAACGCATCTTCAGAATTGACAATCACCTCGCCCTTCTTTGTGGGCGGATCAGGAAGCAGCGTCGCTAGGCCCGAAGTCGGCCATGCCAGGCTCTTCGGCTGATTCTTGATACAGCTCGAAACTCGGGTAACCACGACGATTACCGCGATGACCAGCAGCGCAACAGCCCATTTCTTCATCTTGCGGCCTTTGCGCTTAGGCGACTTCGTCGCTCCGCCCTCGCCGTTTTGACCTGCTACTTCCCAATCCATGAGGCGTCCTTCTTTCTAAATAACCAAAAGTGCCTGAACAATGGCTCGATTCTGAACTGGCACGCTCGCCGTTTCATCAGCTGCCAACTGAATTTGAGGTCGAATTCAGTTGGCAGCTGATGAAAATAACGAAATCAATTCCTAACCTGTTGTCCAGCGGTTTTGGCTAAGGAGGCCGTCATGGACGACGAGTACAATCTGTCCGCCGGTGAGGCGGTAATCATGCAAAGCGACGGCGTGGAGCTCTTGTGCGGCAGGGAGTCCGAGGAGCTCGACGAGCTAGTCCTCACGAACAAGAACCTCATCCTCGTCAACGAAGTCTCTGTCGGCATCTTTACCACTCAGCGCCTGGTCAAGCGCTGCCCGCTTGACTCCATCCTCTGCCCCGAAGGCTCTCCCCAGGCGTTTCTTGGCAGAAAGAAGGACTCCTACGTCCTCCAGGTCGCCTTCGAGCAGGAGGCAATAACGCTACGCTTTCCCGACAACGAACGCCGTGAGGCGAAGCGTTGGGCCGATGCCATCAAGTACGCCGTGGTCGGCGACCTCGACAGCATCGAAACCGAGGAAAGCCAACTTCCTCCCAAGGCCACCAGTCTTGTGGATGGCTTCAAGGGATTCGCAACGGCTTTTATCAGTGAGGCGACGGACACTTCGGATTCCGCCTCTAAAGCCAGAAAGCCGATCAGGAAGGTTGCAAAGACCGTAGCGGCGGGCAGGTGCACCGGATGCAGGGCACCCCTCTCCGGCGTTAAGGGAACCATCGTCACCTGCGATTACTGTGGCACTAAGCAGACTCTTTAGGAGCGGATATGGGAATTCTCGACGCGGCTTTCGACGCCTTTTCGGGTACGTTGGCCGACCAATGGAAAGATGTCGTGACCGTCGGAGAGTTCGACGAGAGGACCGCGGTCGCGCCCGGTGTGCGAAAGCGGAGCAACGAGGGCTACGGATACAACCAGGGGCAGAGCAACATCCTGTCAAACGGCTCGATTATCTACGTCCCCGAGAACACAGCCGCGTTTATCTTCAGCCAATCGGGCATCGAGGACGTCATCACAAGGCCAGGCGGCTATGAGTACCGCGACGGCCAGCTGAGCGTCTTTGACAAACAGAGCCGCGATGAGTCCGGCATCGTAAAGACGCTCTTCAACCAAACGGCGCAGCGGATCGGGTTTTCCGGCATGTCGGCAGACGATAAGCGCGTCAGCTTCGTCAACCTTCGCGAGCTTCGCGGCATCAAATTCGGCACGCGCGGTCCGCTTGCCTATAACGACCTTTACTATGAGACCGACCTGGAGGTTTACGCCTACGGGCTCTTTAGCGTAAAGATCGTCGAGCCGGTTGCGTTTGTGCGCAACTTCCTCCCCGTAAACGTTGGCAGCTACTCGTTCAACGACCTCGAGTCACGCAGTCAACTAGTCGCTGAATTCCTTCATTCTTTTATAGTTGCCCTGAACTCTTTGTCCACGGAATACCGCATCTCCCAGCTTCCGTCGCAGGCCGGCAAGATTGCCGATCAGATTCGTTTGGAAGGCGAGAACGCCGGCACGTGGAAAGAGCGCTTCGGCATTGAGCTGTGCGGTGTGGCCATCGAGAACATTGAGTTCTCGGATGACTCTCGCGAGCTCGTGCGCGGCTACTCCGAAAAGAAGATGAGCGTCCGCGCCTACGAAGGCGTCTCGGCGCAGGCGGGCAATATGGCGGCGCAGCAAATGATCGCCGAGGGCGTGCGGGAGAATGGGCTTGGCGACGGCGGCAATATGCTGTTCGGACTCGGGCTCGCGGGAAGCCTCAACCCGCAGAATGCCTCACAGACAACGGATGCAGCCGCCCCCTCCAAGGACATCGACGCCAAGCCAACCCCGTCGATCGACGATCAGGTCGAGACGCTGAAGAAGCTCAAGGAACTCGTAGACGTGGGAATCCTGACCCCAGAGGAATTCGCCGCGAAGAAAAAGCAGCTGCTGGGCCTTTAACGAACGGCCCGCCGGCCCTACCACGGCTGGGCGTGGACCTCCACGGTCGCGTAATCGGGCGCGGCGTAGTCCGTTATAGAGAAGGGCGCGGACTCGCCGTCAGCGGGGACGGTTGTGAGGAAGTCGATTGCGCCGCCCACGATCCGGCCCGCGTCGTCGCGCAGCACGGAAGTGAGCATCACCGAGTTGGACAACGGGGCAGACTCGCCCCACGAGCCGTCGCCGCCCAACGAAACGCTCCCCGCAATCGTTAGCCCGCCAAACGAATCGGCCTTCGCCGAAACGCCCGAAACGTCGAGCGAGACCGGCGTCGTCACCCGACGCTCCTTGGTCGTGGCCCCGGCCTCGAGCGCGACCTCGACTCTGGCGGTCGTTCCCGCCTCCGTACCAGACTGCACATAGATGTACGAGGTCTGGCCCGGAAGGCTGACCATCGCGCCCTGCTCCTCCGTAAAGGTCTGAACGCCGGCGTCGTCATAACCCGTCACGCGAATAATCGGCATGTCAACGGCCATGTTTTCGCTCGTGTTCTGCAGGCCGACGACTACGCGGACATAACCCATCGAGTCGATGGACCAGCCGTACTCGGCTATTTTGAGCGGCAGATTGTCGACGGTGGCAGCATCGGGCGCCGTCGTCGTTGACGTCGGCGTCGCCGCCGCTCCACCCGAGCCAGCCGACGCGCCACGTCCTTCTTTCCCCCACCCGAGCACAAAGAAGAGCGCCAGGGCAACGGCAAGAAGCGCCACCGCGATTGCCAAGACGATCGCCTTCGCGGGCAGCGCCTTCCGAGCAGCCGCCGCGCGCACGGCAGACGAGGACTCGCTGACCGCAGCCGCAACGCCAGCCGAACCGCCGGACCTGCCAAGGGCGCGGGCCATCTCGGCCGCGCTCTGGTACCTGGAGCTCGGCTCGAACGCGCACGCCCGGGCAACAACCTCCGCAAGACGCGAATCGGTCGCATCGGCGTCCCGCAGGGCCCGCTCGTACTCGTCCCCATCGGGCTGCAGGCCCGTGAGCATGTACCCGAGCAATTTGCCGATGGCATACACGTCGGAGCGCGCGTCGGTCTGAGCGAAGCCGTACTGCTCCGGCGAGGCGAAACCGCGCGTGCCGAGCGACGTCGTGTCGCGGGAAGCACCTTCGACGCGCATGCGTGCGATGCCCAGGTCGATGAGGTGCGCGCCGTCGGCGGCAACGATGACGTTGCGGGGGCTCAGGTCGCGGTGAACCACCCCGCGCGAGTGGAGCGCCGCGGCGGCCTCGCAGACGTCCGCGGCAAGACCCGCCGCTTCCTGCGGGGCCAGGCGCTTCTTTGCCGTCACGAGTTCCTCGAGCGTCTGCCCGGGAACGAAGTCGTACACGACAACAAACTGGTCGGGCAACGAGTACGTGGCCTCCACCTTGGGAAGGCGAGCGCAGCCGCACGATTCTATGAGGGACCAGACGCCTTGATTGGCGAGTTTGCTCGGGATCTTCTTTCTAACGAACGGGCCAGCGCCGTCGATGGTCACAAGCTCGGTCACACCACCGGCGCCGCGAGCGAGCACGCGCTCGACGCGGTACATATCGTCGATGCTCATGGCATGCATGACCTGCTCGTCGTTCAAAACCGCCCATCCTTTTTGGCGCACCAGGGACACCCCCACAGCAGGAGCACGCGGCGCCGATACTTCAGTTTAAGCGCAGCGGGACGGTATATCTTCAGTTGACGACTGAATCGACGGGCGGCAAAAACCGCAGATGGGGCGGTCGTCGAGCGGACGTCCGTCGCTAACGCAGCGGGCCGGTGCCCAAAAGGGTCTTTTCCCCGAGGCGATACAGCTCGTCATCGGTCTCCTCGCGCGAAAGACCGTGCTCGAAGCACCAGATAAGAATCGCGTCGCGCGGGACCTTGCACCACAACTCGCTCACGCCCGCCAACCGAAGCAGGCGCTGCGCCTCGCGCAGATTGCAGCCGAGGCCGAAGGCGAGCATGACGGCATGGTCATGGCCCGGGCGGCTCTTTCCGGAAAAGATGTCGTAGACAACGGTCGCGTTCAGCCCGCTCGCGCGCACCACGTCGGAACGGCGAATCCCGCGCTCCTCCAGAAGCTCGCTCAGATAGTCAGGTAGGTCGCGCTCAACCGTCGCACCCTCGGAGGCGAGGTATGCCTCCGGCGTCGACGATGCGAGGAGCTGCTCAAGCAGCTCCTCCGTTATGCGCTCTTTGCCGCCTTGCGCCACGCGGGCCCCTTAGAACTTGTCCGTCATGATGTCGCCGCCGCCGCGCAGCTGCTCGATGACCTCGGGAATCCGCTCGAGCTCGTAGGGCGTCATCTGGTAGATCCAGTTGAGCCAGTTGCGGTACAGCAGGTTCGCGTGTGCACGCCAGGTAAAGAGCGGCTGCTGCTCAGGGTCGTCGTCGGGGAAGTAGTTCTCGGGCACGCGGATGGGCAGGCCCTTGTGGAAGTCGCGCCAGAACTCGGAGCTCAGCGTGTCGCGCCCGTACTCGAAGTGACCCGTCACGTAGACCTCATGGAAGTCGCGCGTGGCAAGAAGCGCCGGGCCGCTCGTAAAGCCCTCCGAAAGAATCTGCAGCTCAGGGTGCTCAGCAAGGGCCGAAGTGTCGATGGCGGCGTGACGGGAGTGCGGCATGTAGTGCACCTCGTCGAAGCCGTTGGTCAAGAAGTTGTACTCGTCGCAGAGGCGCTGCTTGAACACGCCGAAGAGCTTGGCGCCGAGCATCTTCTTTGGGATGCCGTAGAGGTGGTAGAGGCCGGCGAGGGCGCCCCAGCACAGGTACATCGTCGAGAGCACGTGCGTCTGCGACCAGTCGACGATCCGGCAGAACTCGTCCCAGTAGTCGACATCCTCGAACTCCATCTGCTCGACCGGCGCGCCGGTGATGATGAAGCCGTCGTAATAGTTGTCCTTGAGCGCGTCGAAGGTGTCGTAGAACTTGACCAGGTGGTCGGCGCTCACGTGCGTGGACTCATGGCTGCTCACGCGCATGAAGTCGCAGCTCACCTGCAGCGGCGTCTTCGAGATCAGGCGCAGGATCTGCGTCTCGGTCTCAACCTTGGTGGGCATGAGGTTCAAGATAACCACGCGCAGCGGGCGGATCTGCTGGTTGTTCGCGACTTCTTCCTCGAGCGCAAAGATGCGCTCCTGGTGCAGGGTTTCCTTGGCGGGCAGGCCGTCGGGAATGTTAATGGGCATGAGTTGATCTCCTATGCGGACGCAGGGGGCTGGTCACCGAAAAAAGCACTGCTTGGGGCCGCGGCATCGAGGGCCTCGGTTAGCAGTGCTTCCGCATTCGCATCGTCATGGCCAGGGAGAGAAGAAAGCGCATGTGATTCTCTCCCTTCGGAGCCGAGGTTTACCCCCTCAGTATAGCAACGCCGCGCGGCAGGCGATGAGCGCGCCCTTCTCGCGTGCAAGACTATGAAGTGCCCGGGCCCTAGTAGTTCCAGATTCTCGCACCGTCGTCCGACAGCCCGCCGGTGTCTTCCTCCGCAAAATAGTCTCGCAGGTGCGGGATGTTGAGCCTCACGTACCCATAGCCTGCCGGGACGATGGTTCCTCGTTCAATCAGACGCGCTCGGTACGGGGCACACTGCTGAGCGCTCTTTCCGACCGCCCGGGCAGCGTCTCCCGTAGAGGAGCGCCCGTCCTCGCCCACGCCATCGGCAATTGCCTCGAGGTAGGCGGTCAGCCCCGGGCCGTATCCGCCGACCGACGGCTCGATTACATTTGTCCGGAAATCCACGCGCGCCTGCGCTTCGGCCCCATCGATGAGATCTCTGGTGACTTCGGCCTTTCCTCTTGGCTTGAGCGCGGCAGCAACTTCGACCAGGTAATAGCCCAGCAGCTGAATCAAGTACGGATAGCCATAGCTGCGCTCGCACAGATAGTCGAGTTCATCCGCGCCGCAGGTCACAAAGCCGGTCAGGCCGAGCATTTCCTCGAACGCCGAGCGGGCCTCGTCGACGCCGAGGCTCCCGAGCCGAATGTCGTACGCGCGCTGCATGAAGGTACAGCCCTTGTAGGAGCTTATTTTTTCCTTCGCGCCGCAAAGCCCCGCAAGGACGAGCATGACAGGGAACCCCTTGCGAAGAGCCATCTGCACCGCCGCGCAGACATTCTCCATGTCCGCCTCGGGTATCTTCTGGACCTCATCGATAGTGATGAATACCCCGCTGCGTTTGCGCTTCTCACTGGAGGCAATGAGCACGTCGGTCAGTGCTCGACCGTCGAATCGGCTGCTTTCCGAAATTCCCACGTGACCAGCAGAAAGACCGAATGCCTCGGGAGCGGCCACTCGCTCAACGGTCCTTTGGTCCGCGCCCGCCAGCCTTCTCACGATAGCCTCGGAGGCATGGGCGGAATGGACGTCAATCGTCGTCCAACCTGCATCCCGGGCCGTGATTGAGAATTGCTCGAGCAGGGCGGTCTTTCCGCACCCGCGATTCCCCGTCACAAAGATGACGCGATAGGGGCTGTTGCCGTCGGCAATTGCATGTTTGACGATGTTCAGCTCGATGGCGCGACCAAAGAAATGCTGCGGTTTGCCGCCGAACATGGGGGTAAAGGGATTCTGTCTGGACATGCAGACACCTCGATTCATGCAAACCCGCAGGTCAGCAACGAGTATAACAGATATAGGTTTTGGGTCAGTATAACAGATATACAGTGTCTCAAACCTTTATTGGCGCCAGAGGACCTAGGCCCTTCTCGCGTGCAAGACCTGCGGTTTTGCGCAATACTTGCAGGTATGACTACTACATTTGCCGAGCTCGGGCTAAACGAGCAGATCCTCGCCGGGGTGGACGCCCTCGGCTTCCAGAACCCCACGCCGGTCCAGGCCGGAGCCATCCCCCACGTGCTTGAGGGCAAAGACATCGTCGCCTCCGCGCAGACGGGCACGGGCAAGACCGCGGCCTTCGCGCTGCCCACGCTTCAGCGGATCGCGGGCGCCAAGGGCAAGGGCCCGCACGCCCTCGTGGTCACGCCGACCCGCGAGCTCGCCGCGCAGATCGACGACGTCGTCAAGGTCGTCTGCGCAAAGACCGGCCAGCGCGCCGTCATCGTCATGGGCGGAACCAAATTCGAGAAGCAGGTCAAGCAGCTCGACGCCGGCTGCGACCTGCTGGTGGCCACGCCCGGGCGCCTGCTCGACCTCATGGAGCACAACCACGTGAGCCTGGCCGGCGTCCAGGTCCTCGTGCTCGACGAGGCCGACCGCATGCTCGACATGGGCTTTTGGCCCAGCGTCCGCCGCATCATGCACGCGCTTCCCGCCAAGCACCAGACGCTGCTCTTCTCGGCGACCATTCCGCCGTCGATCAAGTCGACGATCGACGCCCTTCTTTCCGATCCCGTGACCGTCGAGATCGCCCGTGTCGGCGAGACGGCCGACACCGTCGACGAGCACCTCTGCCCCGTGACCCAGGCCCAGAAGCCCGAGCTGCTCCGCGCCCTCATCGACGGGGGTGGCGCCGCGGGCGTAAAGCCCGAGCGCGTCCTTGTGTTCTGCCGTACCAAGCACCGCGTCGACGACGTGTCCAAGATGCTCAAGAACGCGCAGGTCAAAGTCGACGTCATGCACGCCGACCGCACCCAGAAGGAGCGCGAGCGCGCGCTCGAGCGCTTCCGCGACGGAAAGATCCAGGTCCTCGTGGCAACCGACGTCATGAGCCGCGGCATCGACGTCTCGGGCATCGACGCCGTCGTCAACTTCGACGTCCCCATGGACCCGGAGGACTACGTGCACCGCATCGGCCGCACGGGCCGCGCAGGCGCAACCGGCCACGCCTACACCTTCGTGGCCCCCGACGAGATCAGCCCCCTGCGCGAGATCGAGTACTTCACAAAGAAGCTCGTGCCCACGTGGGACCTTCCCGGCTTCACCTACGACGCCGGGCGCATCGTCCCGCAGGAAGGCCGCAGCACAAAGAAGCCCATGCGCACGATGTTCTCCGGCTCCAGGTCCCGCGGCCGCGGCATCGCCGGCGGCCGCTACGGCCGTCACTACTAGTCAACGCCTGGGACAAAAGGGACGGGGGATTTTGTCCCAAATTGTGGGACAAAATCCCCCGTCCCTTTTGTCCCAAACCGAGAGGTTGGACAGATGAAGCAAGCACGCCCGTACCCCAGAAACGTCGTCACGCGCAAGGCCGCGCGCTCGCTCAAGGCGGGTCACCCGTGGGTCTTCGAAGGGGAGGTCCTCGAGGCTGAGCCCTGCGCCAACGGATCGGTGGTCGACGTCTTTGAGGAGAACGGCACCTGGCAAGGAGCCGGGCTTCTTTCCCAGGAGTCGAAGATCCGCGTGCGTATCGTCACGCGAAACGCCAACGACCGCGTCGACGAGGCCTTCTGGGCCCGCCGGGTTGCCTGGGCATGGGAACACCGCAAGGTAGCCATGGGCGGACGCGCCCTTCCCGGCTGCGAGCCCGACACCAACGCCTGCCGCGTGGTCTTCTCGGAGGCAGACGGCATGCCCGGCCTCATCGTCGACCGCTATGAGCACGTGCTGGTCGCGCAGGTGGGCACGGTGGGCATGGAGCTCCTCCGACCCGCGATCTATCCCCTGCTGCTCCAGACGCTCCAGGCCGACGGCCAGGACGTGCGCTGCATCTACGAGCGCAACGACTCGCCTGCCCGCGCGAAGGAGGGCCTGCCGCAGTACAAGGGCTGGTGGGACGGCGATGTCGCGGAGGTTCCGGAAAGCGCCCGCGTCGAGGTCGTCGAGAACGGCCTTGTCTTTGACCTTGACATCGAGAACAGCCAAAAGACGGGCTTCTTCCTCGACCAGAAGTACAACCGCCGGGCCGTTCGGCAGATCGCCGGCGGACGCCGCGTGCTCGACTGCTTCTGCCACGTGGGCCCCTTCGGCCTGAACGCCGCGGCGGGCGGGGCGGACTTCGTGCGCTGCGTCGACGTGAGCCAGACCGCCATCGACCTTGCCGCCGAGAACGCCCGCTTGAACAGGCTCGACGATCGCATGGACTTCACCTGCGCGAACGTCCTCGAATACCTGCCGGAGCTGCGTCAGGACCGCGCGCGTCTGCGCGAGCAGGGTGGCCCCTTCGACCTCATCGTCCTCGACCCGCCTGCCTTCACAAAGAGCCGCGGCACCATCAAGCACGCCGCCAAGGGCTACCGTGAGATCAACTATGAGGCTATGCGCCTGCTTCCGCGCGGGGGCTACCTGGCCACGTGCAGCTGCAGCCACTTCATGACGCGCGACCTCCTTGCCGAGGCGATCGCCGACGCGGCGCACCAGGCAAACGTGCAGCTGAAGCAAGTCGAGGAGCGCCAGCAAGCTCCCGACCACCCCATTTTGTGGGGCGTGCCCGAGAGCCACTACCTCGATTTCTTCGTCTTCCAGGTAGTCTAGGCGCGCCGGCGCAAGCGCAGACGCACCCATCCGCGACAAACAGCGGCCCCGCACTCCTCGATGAGTGCGGGGCCGTCCTTCTTTGCGAATGCCACGCTGCGAAAACCCTAGAAGCTGACCTTCGGGGCCTGGCGCGCGTCCTCCTCGGCAGCGAAGCCCTGCTTGGGCGCACGGCCGCCGGCCACGATGTTGCCGGGGAAGGTCTGGATCGCGTTGTTGTAGTCCATGACCACATCGTTGTAGCTCTGGCGAGCGTAGCTGATGCGGTTCTCGGTGTCGGTGAGGTCGGCCTGGAGCTGCTGGAAGTTCGTGTTTGCCTTGAGGTCGGGATAGGCCTCGGCGACGGCAAGAAGCCCACGGAGCGCGCGGGTGAGCTGGCCGGAAGCCTCCATCTTTGCCTCGGGCGTGGTCGCGGAGGACATGGCGCCGCGCGCGGCGGTCACGGCCTCGAGCGTGCCGGACTCGTGGGCCGCGTAGCCCTTGACGGTCTCGACGAGATTGGGGATGAGGTCGTTGCGGCGCTGGAGCTGCGTCTCGATGGTCTGCCAGGCGTTGTCGCACTTGTTTGCGGCGCGAACGATGCCGTTGCTGATGGAAATCCAGGCGAAGGCGAGAAGAGCGACGATGACGATGATCAAAATCACGATGGGCATGGCGTCCTCCTAAACCCAGGCGGGCAAAAAATGGCGGAGGAGGAGGGATTCGAACCCTCGGTACGGGGTTACCGCACGACGGTTTTCAAGACCGCTGCATTCAACCACTCTGCCACTCCTCCGTGGAAGCAAGCTCTATTATCCTACCCCATGTAGCGTTATTTGAATGTCGAGAGGAGCCGATGTCCGTGGAGAAGGACGAAGCGATGGCCCAGGAGCGCGCAACCGATATTACTGCCACCGACGCCGACGAGACCTATATGCGCATGGCGCTTGCAGAGGCAGCACTGGCGGCCAAGGAGGGAGAAGTGCCCATCGGAGCCGTCGTCATATGCGACGGCAAGGTGGTCGCCCGCGCCCATAACCGTCGCGAGACGGACCTCGACCCCTCCGCGCACGCCGAGTTCTCTGCCATGGTCGCCGCATCGGAGGCGCTCGGGCGCTGGCGGCTCTCGGGCTGCACGGTCTACGTGACGCTCGAGCCTTGCCTCATGTGCGCCGGCCTTATGGTAAACGCCCGCATCGACCGCTGCGTCTACGGCGCCGCCGACCCCAAGGGAGGCGCGCTCGGCACCCTCTACGACGTGAGCCACGACGAGCGGCTCAACCACGAGTTCGAGGTCTCGGCGGGAGTCCTCGCCGACGAGGCCGCCGAGCAGCTCCGGTCCTTCTTTCGGGCTCGCCGCGCCGCGCTAAAGAAGACGAAGTCCCAGGCTTAGGGGCTTGGCCCGGCGCTCAAAAACGCGGGTTCCAGCCTTGGCGCTGCGCCGAGCGCCAAGAAACTCCAAGTTCCAGCCTCGATTACCCCTTCAAACGCGAAGAAGCCCTCGGTTCCAGCCATTTATATAAGCTGGAACCGAGGGCTTCTTCGCAAATCGAGTATCTCCGCAGCTGATACTTGCGGTTTCTGAGCGCGCGCGGCCGCCGGAAAGCTGGAGCCCGGCACTTCTTTGCGCGCTCAAAACGGCAAGAAGGACGCGCCGGCCGTTACGCGATAAAGAGCGAGCCCACGTAGATGAACACGGCCATGCACGCGGCGAAGCCGAAGACGTACTTGGCGATCTTGCCCAGGATCTCGCCGTCCTTGCCGGCGAGGCCGCAGGCCGCGCAGCCGATGGCGATGTTTTGCGGGCTGAGCGCCTTGCCCGCGGAGGTGCCGAGGGAGTTCGCGGCCACGAGCCAGGTCTGGTTCACGCCGAGGGTCTCGGCGGCGTGCTGCTGGACGGCGCCGAACAGAACCTCGCTCGAGGTACCCGAGCCGGTCACGAACGTGCCGAGGGCGCCGAGCAGCGGCGCGACCAGCGGGTAGAGACCGCCGAGAGCGCCGACGAAGAACGCGGCGATGCTCGCGATCATGCCGGAGTAGCCCATGATCTTGGCCACGGCGAGGACACCGAGCATGGTCACGACCGTCTTGCTCATCTGTACGCAGGTATCCTTGAGGACCTGCAGCATCTCGCGGAGGCTGCAGCCCTGGATGATGCCGCCGACGATGCCGCAGATCATGATGAGCACGCCTGGGGTGTCGATCCAGGTAAAGGTCAGAGTCGCGCTCGGGTCGCCGGCGTAGATGTTCACCGTCGACTTGATGGACGAGAGCGGCACGTAGATCGCGGGGAAGAGCTTGCTGGTAAGCAGCAGCACGACGAAGATCAGGATGAACGGGGACCACGCGAGCACGATCTGCATAACGGGCGCGCCGAGGCCCTCGGCATGGCTCGGGTTCGGCAGGCGATGCTCGGCGGGGACCTCCTGCCCGTGCTTAGTCAGCGCAAAGGCAAAGACGGCAAGAAGCGCAACCACGGATCCGATGATCACGGCGAGCGTCGGTCCGACGGACATGGCGCCCACGTACTCGGCGGCCGCCATCGAGATACCGGCGAGCAGGGTGATGGGCAGGACGCCCTTGAGGCCCTTGGGGCCGCCGCCCACGAGCATGACGATCAGAATCGGGCAGGCGATGATGAAGGGGGCGGCCTGAAGCGTTTGGGTGGTCGCAAGCGTGATGGGATCGATGCCGGTGATGGAGGCAAGCGTGGTCGTCGGGATACCGATGGAGCCGAACATCGTCGGGACGGTGTTGGCGATCAGGCAAGAAAGGATCGCCTCGACGGGGCCGAGGCCGACCGCCATGAGCATCGACGCCGGGATGGCGACGGCAGTGCCGAAGCCCGCCATGCCCTCGAGGAACGCGCCGAAGCACCAGCCGATGAGAAGGACGAGCACGCGCTTGTCGGACGAGACGGAGCAGAGCATCGCCTTGATCGTCTCGATGCCGGCGGTGTGGACCGTGACGTTATAGGTGAAGACTGCGGCGATGATCACGATCGTGATCGGCCACAGCGCCATTGCGAAGCCCTCGAGCGCGGCGGTCGCGATGTTGACCGGCGACATCTGCCAACCGATGAATGCCACGACGATGGCGACAATGAGGGAGCCGATGCTTGCCTTGTACGCCTCGATGTGAAGGCCGCAGAGAGCGAGCACAAGCCAGATGATCGGGGTGAGGGCGAGCAGGAACATTCCAAACAAGGCGAGCATTAGCATCTCCCGTCAGTGGGATTCTTTATGGAGTACTACCGCTCACCGATAATATCACGCCGTTTACGGGTATAGGGCGTCACGCTGCGTTTTTAGTCTTTTTGTTACTGAAAACCTGCTGCCAGTCCAGCCCACCCGAGGCGGCGGGCGTCTTTCTCGCCAGATCAGACAGGCTGAAAAAGAGGTTACGCGCGGGCGCGGGAACGGCGGCGGGCTATGAGGGTTGCGGCGCCGGCGAGCACGACGATGTCGGCGGCGGCGACGCACACGCGGACCCACGACACGCCCGTCTTTTTTGCGGGGCGGACATAGCCCGGATCCTGGGAGACGCGGGCATTGAGCCACGTGTACAGGACGTCCTTGGTCGCGCGGCGCAGATTCGTGTAGAAGCTCAGCGCGCGAGCTTCGTTCGCGGACCCGCTCGCAGCCGAGAGCTCCTCGGCGCTGAAGCCGTATTTGAACTGCCCGTTGCGGAACACACCGTCCATAAACAGGTCACCGCCGGCGCGAAGCATCTGGTCGGCGTTCATATACTGCTGGTGATCCGCATAGTCGGTGATCACGGCGCCCTCAAAGCCCCATTCCTCGCGAAGCACGCCCGTGAGCAGGGCTTTATTGCCACCCGCCCATGTGGCCCCGATGCGGTTGTACGCACTCATGAGGCCGGTGGCCCCGCCCTTCTCGATAGCCAACTTGAAGGGTCGCAGGTATATTTCACGCAAGGTCTGCTCCGTCAGCCACTCGTAGAGCGAGTCGCGGTAGGAGTCCTGATTGTTCAGCGCGAGGTGCTTGATGTAGCAGTACGTCCCCGTCTGCTTGGCGCCCGCGACGATGGCCGCGGCGAGGTTGCCCGCCGCCAGCGGATCTTCCGAGAAGTACTCGTAGTTGCGCCCGCCAAGCGGCGTGCGGTGGATGTTGACGCTCGGGGCATACAGGCCGTCTACGCCGATTGCCGCCGCCTCGCGGCCCAACTGACGACCGTACTCGAGCGCCAGCCCGTCATTCCAGGTCTGGGCAATCACGGTACCGCTCGGGTAGCCGACGCCCATGGCGAGCTGGTTGAAGGAACCGACCTGCGACGGGCCGTCGACCTCCTTGGTAAGCGGCTTTCCCACGTCATCGATCGACGAGGTGGAGATGTAGCCGTGGAGCACGAGCTTGGTCATCTGGTCGACAGAGAGGTCGTCAAGAAGCGCATCCCAGCCCTCGTCGTTGTAGTTCTCGCCAAGCGCACGCGCAAACTCGGTAAGCTCTCCGTCATCGGTAAGCTGATGGGCGGCCTTATTGCCTGAGCCTCTGCCGTCGAAATACGCTCCCTGGCCAATAAGTTCCTGGTAATCGGCCGCATCGGCCTCAACGTCCTGCTCACCGTAGAGATTGAGCGCGGCCACGTTGTCCGCGATCTGCCGGTCGGGGTCGCACTTGGCCGGGAAGGTTCCCGCAAAATCCGCGCGCGTGAGCCACGTAATGCTCGCCCCGGAATTCGAGCCGTCGATGGACACGCCGTCAGCAGCCGAGTCGCCGGTAAACCGATTGGCCACCGTAGAGCCGGTGCGCAGGTCCTCCCCGCACTGCACGGTATTCCTCAAGTTGAGCTGCGTGCACGCAAAGTCGCAGTCCGCGAGCTCGTGCGCATTGCGCTTGAGCTCCACGGTATAGGCGCCCGCGTCGAGCTTGTAGCCGTTAAAGCCGTCGCCGTTCTTGTCGTAGGCGTCGTAGCTCGCGACGTCGTCCAGCGTAAAGGACAGCTCGACTTCCTGACTCTCGCCCGGCTCGAGGAGCTTCGTCTTTGCGTAGGCGACGAGGACGGTCGAGGCCTTCTCGACGCCGCCCTTTGTGTACGGGGGCGTGCAATACAGCTGCACGACATCGCGACCCGCGCGCTCCCCTGTATTAGTGACGCGAACGGTCGTCGTGTACACGGAATCGCGGGAGACGCCAAAGCCTTGGCCCGGGGTGCGGGACGTAACCTCCCAGCTAAAGCTCGTGTACGAAAGCCCGTAGCCAAAGGGGTACTGCACCACGCCGTCATAGCCTTGGCCGAAGCGGTTGCTCACTCCGTTCCAGTACCCTTCCGCGTCTGCCGTCTCGTACCAGCGGTACCCGACGTAGATGCCTTCGACGTAGTCAACGAAACGCAGCGAGTCGTATTCCTCGTCCGCGCCGATGTTGGGGTTCTTTGTGCCGTCGGCCGGATAGAGCCCGCGGCTGTTCGTGTAGAGACCCTCGCCCATAGCACCGGAGTTCGCCCAGCTCGCAGCCGTCGAGAAGTCATAAGCAAAGGTGTCGGTCGTACGCCCGGAGGGGTTGATCTCGCCCTTGAGCGCGGCGACCACCGCGTCCGCCCCGACCTCGCCCGTCGGCCCGGCAAGAAGCGCCGCGTCGATCCCAGGGATGGTCTCGAGCTCGCCGAGCTCCATCGTGTTCGTCGAGTTGACCACGACGATGGTGTGCTCGTAATGGGACCCGACATAGCGAAGAAGCGCAATCTCCTCGCTCGAGAGCTCGAGGTAGCCGCGCGTCGCGTCCATCGTCACGTCGCCGCCGCGCGCGCAGATCTTGTACTGCTTTCCGGGGCAGTCGATGCTCTCGCCGGCAGTCCGCCCAACGACGACGATCGCCGTGTCCGAGTACTCCTCGGCATTGGAAAGAAGATCGTCGGTGTAGCAGTTCTTGTCGTAGACGCTCGGCTCGTACAGTCGGCAGAACTCGGTCGATCGGCTGCCCAGCGCGCCGGCGGATTTATAGGCACGCTCGCCGTGGAAATCGCGGTACATGCCCGCAAGCTGCTCGTTGTACTCGATGCCGTTGTCTTTGAGCGCGTCAAGAAACCCCTTGGTGGTCCCGCTCACCTGCCCGGAGCCTGACCCGGAGGCGACCCACTGCGTCGACGCCCAGCCAAAGACGTTCACCTTGGTCGTGGTCACGGGCAGGGGCAACGCATCGTCTTCATTGCGAAGAAGGACCAGGCCCTCCCCCTCGATGCGGCGCGCGAGGTTGCGGCCGTCGTCCATGACGGCTGACTTCTGCTCGTCGCTGATCTTAACCGAGTCGGCCCCGAGGTACGCGTCGATGGTGTCGCCAAAGAGCAGCATTGCCGCGTTGGCCGCGACCACCGCCGCGACCACGACGGCGGCGCCGGTGTAACCGATCGCCTTAAGAACCTGCTTTTTTGTGGGGCGCCTCACGGTTTTCTCAACCTACTTGCTGGCCTTATCGAACTCGTCCTTGAATGACGAGAACATCTTTCCCATGCGGCCGATTTGCTTGCCGACGGCCTTGGCGGCGTTGTCGGCGGCAGGCTTCTTTGCGGCGGGGGCAGCAGGCTTCTTTGCGACGGTCTTTTTTGCTGTCTGAGCTGCAGCGGGTTTATTGTTTGCCGAGCCCTCGGGCGCAGGGGCGTAGGTTTTGGGCTCAAGACGGGCGGCACGCTCGTCGGCGCCGGCGCGGAGCCTGCCCTCGGGCTCGCTCACACGGACGTCCGCCGCGGGGACCGCGGGGCGCTCAGGGGCGGAGACCTTCTTTGCCACGGGCTCGTCGCCGGCGGTCGCGTCCTCAATAGCGCGCTTGGCCTTGCCAAGCATGCGACCGAAAGCGTAGGAGCCCTTGTCAACGGCCTCGCCGGCGGCCTTGCCTGCCTTGTGCGCAGCCTCGGAGCCCTTAACCTTGGCCTTGGCAAAGCCTTCACCGGCCTTCGCGGCAGCGCCGCCGCCGAGCTCGATGTTCGCGGCGGCGGCGTCGACGATCATGTAGCCGTTCGAGTAGCCCTTGACCATGGATGCCGGAATCTGAAACGTGCCCACGAGGGCGCGCGCCACCCCGCCGTCGCCGACATAGAAACTGCCGACGCGGCCGGTCTTGGCATCAAAATCGGCGTTCGAGACATACCCGAGCTTCTTGCCGGAGGTGGTCTTTGCGTCCATGCCCTCCCACATCACGCAGGAGTCCCAGTCGATGCCCAGACGCTTGCGCGCGGCGTCGTCCAGCCCGTCGTCCTCGCGGGTCAGGCACAGCGTGCCGTCATCAAGCACGCGAAACGAGTCCCAGGCAAGAAATGCGTCAGGGCGCTTGACCATACCGACGACGTCGGGCCTGGTCACGAGAAAACCAACGACCTCACGGCCGTCCGGCGAGAAGACCGCCATGTGGACCTTGCCGAGCTTTCTAAGCTTGATCTCGTCGGGCTCGGCGCCCTTTTTCTTCTTGGCCTTCTTTGGAACGTAAACCTTGCGGCCGTAGAGATCGTTGATGCTGAGCAAAACTAGGCCTCGTCCTTCTCGGGCTCGACAACCTCGACGTGGACGGCCTCGGCCGGGGCGGACGTCTGGTCGGCTGCCATGTCGGCCATCGAGACGACCTTGTCGGTGACGGTGTTCACTGCCTCGTTGACCTGCGAGGAGGTCTGGGCAACGACATCGGAGAGGGAGTCGCGGAGCTGGTCCATGCGCTCACGGGCGGCGTCGACCTTGGCGCGGAGCTCGTCGGTCTTCGCGTCGACGCTCGGACGGAAGCCGGCGACCTGGTCGCCCACGGCCTCGCCGGCGCGCTCATAGGTGTCGACGGCGGAGTCCCATGCGTCGTTCATGGCGTCGGCGGCCATGGCGCGGCTCTCGGCGCCGGAGCGCGGGGCGATCAGGATTCCGGTGATGACGCCGGCAGCGGCGCCGAAAATGCTACCGAGAACAAAACCAACGGTCTTCTTGCTCATAGGGTCCTCCTTGGAGAGATCGTTTTGCTATGGCGTTAGATACCTCATACCCGGCTTTGGCGTCGGGCTCACCGGTATCGGGTGGGCGTTATCGAACAAGCCGTGGGCGCGGGACGTCGCCCATTCCCCAGTCGTCGACGGGAGCGGGCTCGTCGGTCGGATCGTCGGCTTCCTCGGACTCTGGCGCGGGCTCCTCGGTCTGGGCTGCAACGGGCTCGGCGACGAGGTCCTCGACAGCCGGCTCGGGCTCGGGTTCCGGCTCGTGCACGGGCTCCTCTGCCGGCTGGGCCTCCTCGACGGCCTCAGGCTCGGGCTCGACCGTCTCGGCCGGCTCGGGCTCCGGCTCGACATCCTCAGCCGACTCGGGCTCGGCGTCCTCAGCCGTCTCGGGCTCCGGCTCGGGCACGGCAGGCGGCTCCGCCGCCATGATGGCGTCGACCTCCGCCTCGTCAATCACGGGCGCCGCAGGCTCGGGCTCAGAGGCCGCGTCCTCAGCCGCAGGCTCGGACGACGCCTCCTGGTCCTCCGCCGGCTCGGGCTCTGCCGCCGGCTCTTGGGCGCCCTTCTCTTCAACCGCAGGCAGGCTTCCCACCAGCTCGACGAGGCCCTTCGCGATGGCGTCGACGTCGGGCACGGGCTCTCCGCCGCCGGAGAACGCCCACTGCATGATCCACGCCGCGCTCGAGAGCGCGCCAACCACAAGAACGTCGTCGACGCACTTGAGGACGATCTTGTAGGTTCGCTCGCCCACCTCAGAGGTCTGGCCGCAGGCAATGTCGCCGGCAACGTCCGTGCGAGCAAGGAGCTCGACGGTCACGTGCTCGAGCAGGTGGGCAAGCTCGGTGGCGCCCATGACATCGCCAAAGACGCCCGATTCGTCGCCCAGGCACACGTGGTCGCGGAGCTCGGGCATAACCTGCCACACACGAGTCGTGCCCTCGAGGTCCTCGCTCGTCATCACAGGCGCGTTTGCCGCGAGCCCGACAATCGCCTCAAGGTTCTTCGGGCCGACGGTGACTTTCTTTATGTCAAACAGCTGAGCCATTCCGGCCCCTCTCGATCGTGCCCGGCAAGCGGGCGTGGCGCAGGTTCCTACATTGTAGTCAACCGACGCTCACTCAACCTATTCCTTATCGGTGGCCGCGTCCTTATCGCCATCGCTTTTGGCGGCGGGCTCATCCGGCTCCGCAACGGGCTCCGGGGCGCTCACGCGCAGCAAGCTCACGCGGCGGCCGCGCATGGACTGGACGCGGAAGGTATACCCGTCCTTCTCGAACACGTCGCCGGGGTGCGGGACCTTATCGGCGAGCTCGAGGACGTAGCCGGCGATGGTCTCGAACTCCTCGTTGTCCTCGATCTCGCGTTTTCTGGTTTTTCATAAAGCTTCAGAGGTCCATCGCGTCGTCCAGCGAGAAGCGGCCGTCCACAAGCCACTCGCGGTCCGAGAGCTTGGTCAGGTATTTGTTGTCGGGATCGAACTCGTCCTCGATTTCTCCCACAATCTCCTCGACGATATCCTCGATGGTGAGCACACCGGCCGTTCCGCCGTACTCGTCGACCACAATGACCATCTGCTCATGGCTCGTCTGCATCTCGGATAGGAGCGGGATGATGTCTTTGGTGTCGGGCACATAGGTTGCGGTACGCACGAAGTCGGCGACGCGGGCCTCGCCCTTCCCCTCGTCAAGGATGGGTCGAATGATGTCCTTGATGTGGGCGATTCCGATCACACGGTCGACGGAGCCGTGGAAAACGGGGATGCGGCTGTAACCGGTGCGGCGCATGACGGCGAGGACATGGTTCAGCGTCGAGGTGTCCTCGACGGAGGTCATGTCGACGCGGGGGATCATGACCTCGCGGGCGATGGTGTCGCCAAGGTCGATGACGTCGTGGATCATGGACTTCTCTTGGTCGGAAAGCTCCTCGGAGTCGGTGACCATGTACTTGATCTCCTCTTCCGAGACCTCCTGACGCTCATCGGCCGACTTGATGCCGAGCAGCTTGGAGAGACCGTCGGCCGAGGTCGAGGTCAGCCAGACGAGCGGCGCGGCCAGGTGCATGAACGCGCGGATGGGGCCGGCGACCGTCTTTGCCACAGACTCGGCGTCGGAGAGGGCGATTCGCTTAGGCACCAGCTCGCCGATGACGGTCGAGAAGTAGGCGACGATGAGGGTAATCGCTACGACGGCTATGTTGCCGGCGATGCCGGCGGGCATACCGAGGGTAGTGAGCCACTTGGCCAGCGGGTCCGAGAGGCTCGTCGCCGCGAAGGCCGACGACGCGAACCCGACGAGCGTAATGGCAACTTGGATCGTGGCGAGGAACTGACCAGAGTCGGACGAAAGATCGATCGCGCTCTTCGCGCGCTTATCCCCGTCCTCGGCCTCCGGCTCGAGGACGGCTCTCTTCGCATTGACAACGGCCATCTCCGAGGCGGAGAAGAAACCGTTTGCGAGGGTAAGTAGGAACGTGACGAGGATGCTGATTGCTACGTCCATGCGCCGTTGCGCGACCTCCTTGGGTCGATGATCAGATTCCATTTGCAGGCTAGACGTTGGGGCCCACAAATCAAAACACAAATAATACCAGCTATTTGTGCGTATGTTGTTTCATACCCATTGCCGGCGCGTCAGCCAATTGACAGCTGAACAAATGCGCCGAAATGCTGTGACGGCCACGTTCAGAGCTGGTTCTGCGTCGAAAGCTCTTGTGGGCTACGCGTTTTCGTCAACAACCCCCCTCTTCCTTAGCTTTTTGACCTCTATTTGAGAGCGAATTGTCCTTGACTCGCTCGTAACGGGAGTTAAAACACGTAGCCCACAAGGCCTTTCGACGCAGCAACCGACGGCTACGTAGCCTGGACAACACTTCGGCACATTCCGTTCGTCTCAATCTACGAGATAATGGCCGAAGCCCTCCCCTTTCCGAAGAGTCGGCGTCTTAGCTCCGACCGTTTCTGCTTCGCGGTCTTTGTAAGCGGTTTTCTTCGAAGGTGAAGCGCAGCCTCCATATCCGCCACGAAATCGTTCAGCTTTTCATCGTCGAGCAAGGTCTCGTTTGTGAGGGTTAGCACCCTATATCCCATGCGCTCAAAAGCTCTTCTTCTCAGCTCGTCCCGATCTTTTTGTTGAGGAGTCAGGTGATAGGCATTGCTGTCGTATTCAACAATCAGCTTGAACTCTTCCCATAGGAAGTCTGGGACGATTGTCCTTTCGCTCCCAAGAGATACATAGCCAGCGGGCACCTTCAACCTGGGGTTCATCACGAACCCAGCCGTTCCCGCTCCTCCCGTTCTCCTTCCCGCAGCAAAAAACAAACCGATCTCGGACTCCCTCGGAGATGCCGAACACTCAGTCACCGATTCAAGAGCTTTGAGGGCCCTGTTTGCACCGGCAATGCCGAGAGCCTTGGCTGCGGCGGCGTATTCCCCCAACGCGCTTTTTGAAGTGAGCGGCTGGAGATCCGGCTGAAAGCCATCGCCATTCGCCGGCGTAACTCCATAGATCCCGCAAAGCTCATAGGCAAGCAGCGAAAGGTCGAGTTGCCCCCATGTCGATCCAAGCTGGGTGAACACGACTTCAATTGAGCACACTGAGATACAGTCCCCGATTCCCAGCAGCTGCCTAGGGCCTAAGGGCCCGCGGAACACTCGGTCATTGATCTCTGCACAGTTATGCCTGTGCCGCTTGTCGGGAACGACGATTTGCAGCGGCGTTTCCGTGCAGCACATCGCCGCTGCGCGCTGCACCCTTTTAGAGAGGGTGAGGGGCAGCGCGCCGATGACCTTGCCGCTTATCGGCTCGAGGTCGGGCTCGCGACAGGCCGCACGAACAGAGCGCCAATAATCGAGTGCGGACTCATATCCAACGACCAGGTTTTCGCTTGGCATGTTATGCCCCCTTGAGACGAAACGCCGGTCCTCGAGCTATCCTCGGGGACCGGCGCTTTAACAATACGCAGGTAAAACTATGTACTGGCTAATTTCGCTTGGAAAGCGAGGCTGGCAGAATACCGGTAGCTTGCTTTTTCGCTTTACTTCTCGCCGGCGGCACGGCGAGCGGCGTAATCTGCCGCGAGCTTTTGCTGGATGTCGTGCGGAACCTGCTCGTAGCCGCAGAGCTCGAGCTCGAACTCGCCGGTGCCGCGGGAAAGCGAGCGCAGGCGGGTGGCGTAGTCGGTGGCCTCAGCGTACGGGATGGTCGCCTCAACCGTGGTCGTGCCGGCTGCGATGCCGTCGCCGGCGCTCATGCCCTCGACGCGACCGCGGCTTGCCGACACATCGCCCATCACGGAGCCGGCGTAGCTGTCGGGCACGGTAATGGAGAGGTGAGCCATGGGCTCGAGGAGCACGGGCTCTGCCTGGTCGACAGCCTTCTGGAAGCCGATGCGCGCCGCGGTCTTGAAGGCCATCTCGTTGGAGTCGACGGGGTGATACGAGCCCTCGTAGACGGCGACCTTGACGTCGATCATCGGGTAGCCGGCGAGCACGCCGTCTTTCATGGTCTCCTGGACGCCCTTATCGATGGCGGGGATGAAGCCGCGCGGGATGTGGCCGCCAACGACCTCATCGACGAACTCGTAGCCCGCGCCTGGGTTCGGCTCGATGCGGAGCCAGCAGTCGCCGTACTGGCCGGCGCCGCCGGTCTGCTTCTTGTGACGGCCCTGGGCGGAGGCGACGCGGCGGATGGTCTCGCGGTACGGGATGCGCAGGGCAACGGTGTGCGCCGTCACGCCGGCGCGCGCCTCAAGGCGGTCGAGCAGGACGCTGACCTGTGCCTCGCCGATAGCGGAGATGACGGTCTGGCCGGTGTCCTCGTCGCGGTCGACCTTGAGGGTCGGGTCGGCATCGGCGGACTTCTCGAGGAAGGCGTAGAGCTTGCCCTCGGTGCCACGCTGGTCGGGCTCGATGGCGATGCGGTAGAGCGAGTTGGGGAAGCGGAACGCGGCGGCCTCGACCTTGCCGGTCACGCTGAGGGTATCGCCCGTCTGGGCCTCGAGCTTGGGAACGACGACGATGTCGCCAGCCGCGGCGGAAGAGACGTCCGTGGTGTCCTTGCCGCACATGAGATACAGGTGGCCGAGGCGCTCGGACTTACGTGTGCGGGCATTGGTGAGCTCGATGCCGGGGGTAATGGTGCCCGCCAGGACCTTGAGGAAGGAAAGACGGCCGTTCTGCGGGTCGTTCAGGGACTTGAAAGCAAAGGCGACGGGACGGTCGTCGTCGGGCGAAATATCAAGCTGCTCTCCGTTGACCAGCGGGATGCGGCCGAAGTCGGCCATGGTCGGGAACCACGAGACGACGGCGTCCATGAAGGAGATGACGCCCTCCTCCTTGACGCAGCTGCCCGTGAACACCGGGACAAAGACGCGCTCGGCGACGGCCTTGGCCAGCAGGCCCTCGAGCTCGTCCTGCGTGATCTCCTCGCCCTCGAGGTACTTCATCATGATCTCGTCGTCGGCCTCGGCAACAAGGTCGGTGAGCTGCGCGCGGGCGTCCTCGGCTGCCTGGGTATAGGCGGCGGGAATGTCGGTGACCACGGGCTTGCCGCCCTCGAGGTGACGGGCCTTCATGTGAACGACGTCGATGACGCCCTCGAAGGCGTCGCCGGAGCCCATGGGGATGGTGACCTGGCCGAGCTTGTTGCCGAAGCGCTCCTGCAGGGTGGCGAACGCAAGGTCATAGTCGGCGTCGGAGCGGTCGATGCGGTTGATGAAGATGGCGCGTGCGAGCGAGAGATCCTCGGCGGCATACCACAGGCGAGTGGTCACGGTGCCGGGGCCGCTTGCGGCGTCAACCACGAACAGCGCGGTCTCGCAAGCGCTCATCGCGGCGTAGGCGTCGCCGACGAAGTCCGGATAGCACGGAGCGTCGAGAACGTTGATGCGGGTGCCCTCCCACTCGACGGGAGCGATAGAGGTCGAGATCGAGAATCCGCGCTCGCCTTCCTCGCCGTCGTAATCAAGCGTGGGCTTAGTGCCGGCGTGGCCTCCCAGACGGGTGGTGCGGCCCGTCAGGTGGAGCATGGCCTCGGCCAGCATGGTCTTGCCCACGCCGCCTTGGCCCACAAGGACCACGTTCTTCACGCTTTCAGGTGCTTTTGCTGCCATGATGCCTCCTTTGTCGGAGTTGTTCGCGTGATGCAACGCACGTTGCTGCAAACCATACCCACGTAAGAGGCGTAGACGCACGGCCTTTCGGGAAACGCGTCGGAGCGGCCCGCGAGCGTATGGAGAGCCTCCCCGGAGTCCATCCGCATCGAAGTCGCCTGCGGGATACGCGTAGTCAATCCATTGCGCCGAAACGCTCTCCGGGCCACGTGTTTCAATCCTTCGCAGCCACTGCAGCCATCCAAATCCCATTCTTTTGCGTCCGATCACACAAATCGAGCTTCATTGATAGCAGAAACACGTAGCCCGGAGAGCGTTTCGGCGCAGCGGGCGCCTTCCACGTAGCCCTTACGGCGTTTTGACGCAAAAAACGGGACGGGCCGATGGCCCGCCGCGAGTCGCCACGCGAGTTGCGATTGATGCCTACTCGTTCTGAGCGTCGGCCTCGGCAATCATCTTGGCCTTCGCTGCGACGTTGTAGTTTGACACCTCGTCCTCGTAAACCTTCTTGCCGGTGGGGTGCTGCTCGAGCCACAGCTCCTCGGCGCGCTGTTCCCAGCTCTTGGCATAGGCACTGGTACGCTGGCAGAGGTGGTCGACGTCCTCGGGTGTCACGTACTCGGTGCACTTGGCGTCCGCCTCGTGAACAATCTCGGGGAGAATCTCCGGGTTTTCGAGCATCGGGCAGGGCCTGAGCATATTGTCGGTCCAGGGGTAGTGCCTGCGATATGCCTGGAAAATCGGCTGCTTGAGGCAGTCGAGCAGCGACTGTTCCTTGATGTTGGCGTTGGAGTAGTGGATAAAGACACAGGGCTCCGCGTCGCCCGCCGAGTTGATATGGAAGTAGTTGCGTCCGCCGGCGATGCAGCCGCCCACAAACTCGCCGTCGTTCTGGAAGTCCATGGGGTAGAACGGGATATCGCACTCGGAAGAGCGCAGATAGCGGATACGGTCGATCATATACTTGCGCTGTTCCGGGGTGGGCATCAGCTCCGGGGCGGCCTCATTGCCCACCGGCATATAGTGGAAGTAGAAGCCGAAGTGTGCCCCCTTCTCGCACAGGAGCCGCATGAACGCATCGTTGGTGACGGCTTCAATGTTCTGGCTGGTGTAGCAGATAGAGGTACCGAAGAGGATGCCGTACTTCTTGAGCAGATCCATGGCGTGCATCACAGCGGCATAGTGGCCTTCGCCGCGGCGGGCGTCGTTGGTCTCCGGGGTGCCCTCGATGGACAGCATAAAGGCGATATTGCCCAGACGCTGCACTTCTTCACAGAAGGGCTCGTCGATGAGGGTGGAGTTGGTGTAGATGGCAAACTGCACATCGTTGTGCTTTTCTGCCAGCTTGAGCACGTCCTTCTTGCGCACCAGCGGCTCGCCGCCGGTCAGCATATACAGGTACACACCCAGTTCCTTGCCCTGCGTGACGATCTTGTCCATATCATCAAAGCTGAGGTTGTTCTTGTTGCCGTACTCGCCTGCCCAGCAGCCCACGCAGTGCATATTGCAGGCAGAGGTGGGGTCGAACAAAATCAGCCAAGGGATGTTGCACTGGTACTTGACGCGGTTCTCGCGGATCATCTTAGTGCCGCGGAAGAAGGCTTCGTAACCCAGATTCAGCGCAGTGGTGCGCGCCACATGGGGGTCGGTCTGGTCCAGCACGCAGTTGATGAGCTTCGTCCACTTGCTGTTGGGGTCGGTCAGCACCTTTTTGGCGTTCTCGTAGGTCTCATCGCTGAAGCCGCTGCCGTAGAACTGCTTTGCAGCATCTACCAGCTGGCACATTGTTTTTTCACGGTCGTGCTCGGCGTGGGAAAGCGCCATATCCACTATTTTACCAAGTGCAGCACGCTGCATCTTGTGAGTCAGATTATCAAGAGATGTATTCATAGTTTTTTCCTCCCGAAATAATTCCTTTGGAAATCCTTATTTTGCCTGACCACATCCTACCACTTTGCGCGTTTTTGTGCCATAAACAGAAAATACGCCGTGATGGAAAACCCATCACGGCGTATCCTTTGATAAAATTTTATTGAAGCCGCACAGCCACAAAGCACATCATTCCTCTATTTTCAAGCTGCCGCTGCTCAGGCGGCACAGCGCCCGGCGGAAATCCCCGTGGATCATGGTGCTCACGCGCTCCACCATCTTCTTGGGGTCGCCTCTCATATCCCGGCGGGTCCATTCCAGCGTCATACCCACCAGTGCATACTTGTAAAAATCGACAACAAACTGCTTATCTGCGTCCTGCACGGTGATATCGTGGCATTCACGGTCCGCAAAATCCTTCAGGATGGGGTCCAGCAGCCTATAAAGGTACTGCTCCACCTGTTCCCTGCCCACCGAGCGGTAAACGTTGAGCACAAGGGTCTTGTTATCCTGCAGTTGGCGCAGAACGTCCAGATAGGCTTCGCTCCATGTACCAAAACCCCGGCGGCCTTCCATTGCCTTGGCGGCATCCTCCGCCAAGATCCAGTCCACCAGATCGTAAATATCCTTGAAATGGTAATAAAAGGTCATGCGGTTGACCCCGCAGTCCTCGGTGATATCGTTGATCGTAATTTTGTTCAGGGGCTTTTCCAGCAGCAGCTTCTTGAAAGATGCCTCCAGTGCCCGTTTTGTCGTTTGTGACACAAAAACCCATCCTTTCCCGGCAGACTCCTCTGCCGTTTCCGTAAATGATACCCCATAGTTTATTTTACCGCAAAATACGACCTTATTTCAAGTAGAGATTCTTACCTTTTTATGAAGTTTGTGTGTGCGCTGCCCGCCGCGAAGGTGCTGTTTTTCAATCTGCCCGCCAAAAATAAGACAAAAGTCTTGATTTTCTCCCAGCGGTTGCTTAGAATGAATAAGAAGCAGAATTTTATGCAGTGCATACCTGCCGAGGGAGGGTTATTATTATGATGAAAACCATTGGGTTTTTAGGCTGTGGAAACATGGGCGGTGCCATTGCCCGCGCTGTGTGCAAGGCTACCGAGCCTGAGAATGTATTTCTGGCCAACCGCACGGCGGCCAAGGCCGAAGCACTGGCTGCAGAACTGGGCTGTCAGACAGCCACCAACGCCGAGGTTGTCGGGGACTGCGACCTGATCTTTCTGGCGGTGAAGCCCCAGATGATGGAGGCCATGCTGGAGCCGCTGCGGTTCATCCTTGCCGAGCGCACCAAGCGGTTCGTGCTGTGCACCATGGCCGCCGGCCTGCCGGTGGCGCGCATTCAGGAGATGGCGGGCGGCGACTACCCTGTCATCCGCATCATGCCCAACACCCCGGCATCGGTAGGCGAAGGCATGATCCAGTATTGCTCTGCCAACGTGACCGCCGAGGAAGAGGCTGCATTCTGCCGGCTGATGGCTCCCGCTGGGCGTCTGGACGCCGTAGCCGAGGGCATGATCGATGCCGCAAGCTGCGTCTCCGGCTGCGGCCCCGCATGGGTGTACCAGTTTATTGAAGCGCTGGCCGATGGCGGCGTGGCCTGCGGTCTGCCCCGGGCAAAGGCACAGGAATACGCCGCACAGATGGTACTGGGCAGCGCAAAGCTGGTGCTGGAAAGCGGCAAGCACCCCGGTGCGCTGAAGGATGCTGTGTGCAGCCCCGGCGGCAGCACCATTCAGGGCGTGCGGGTACTGGAAGAACACGGGCTGCGCGGTGCGGTGATGGATGCCGTGCTGGCTGCTTACGACAAAACAAAGGAAATGGGAAAGGGTTAATGGAATCATGCGCATCGTTGTGAAAGTGGGCACCTCCACATTGGCATACCCCACCGGGCGGCTGAACATCCGCCATGCAGAGGAACTGGTCAAGGTATTGAGCGATTTAAAGAACGAGGGACACGAGGTCATTCTGGTATCCTCCGGCGCTATCGGCATGGGCGTAGGCAAGCTTTCGCTGCCTGCACGCCCAAAGGATACCACCACCAAGCAGGCCTGCGCTGCCGTGGGACAGTGCGAGTTGATGTACACCTACGACCGGCTGTTCAGTGCCTACGATCACACGGTAGCGCAGATCCTGCTTACCGGCGTGGACGTGGAGCACACCGAGCGCCGGGTGAACATCCAGAACACCCTGACCCGTCTGCTGGAACTGGGTGCACTGCCCATCATCAATGAAAATGATAGCGTTGCCACCGATGAGATCACCTCCATTGGCGACAACGACACGCTGGCCGCTATTGTGACCTGCTGCTGCAAGGCCGACTTGCTGGTGCTGCTGAGCGACATTGACGGCCTGTACACTGCGAACCCCCACACCCACCCGGATGCGGCACTGATCCCGCTGGTGGAGGAGATCACCCCGGAGGTGATGGCGCTGGCAGACGGTGCAGGCTCGGCACTGGGCACCGGCGGCATGGCCACTAAGCTACGGGCTGCCCGCATGGTGACCGGCAGCGGTGCGGATATGGTCATCGCCAACGGCGCACACCCGGAACTGCTGTATGATATCGCTGCGGGCAAGCCCATCGGCACCCGCTTTGCCGGGCACAAGCAGCCCGCGCTGTCCACACAGGAGGTTTGAGCTATGACCACACAGGAAATTCTGGAAGCCGCCCGCGGGGCAAAGGCTGCGCTGGCACTGGCTGATGGCACCAGCCGCGCACAGGCACTGCACAGTATGGCTGCGCAGCTGTGCAGCCCGGCAAACATGACGGCTATCCTTGCCGCCAACGCCGACGATATGGCCGCTGCAAAGGGACATATCAGCGAGGTGATGCTGGATCGTCTTGCCCTGACCGAGGAGCGCATCCGCGCCATGGCAAAGGGCATTGAAGAGGTCGCTGCCCTGCCCGACCCGGTGGGCCGGGTACTGAAGCGGGTGGAGCGCCCCAACGGGCTGGTGATCGAAAAGACCGCCGTGCCCATGGGTGTGATTGCTATCATCTACGAGAGCCGTCCCAACGTGACCAGCGATGCCGCCGCCCTTGCCATCAAGAGCGGCAACGCCTGCATCCTGCGCTGCGGCAAGGAGGCTTGGCGCAGCGCCAACGCCATTGTACAGGCGCTGCGGCAGGGACTGCGGGAGAACAGCCTGCCGGAAAACGCGGTCTGCCTGATCGAGGACACCACCCACGCCTCTGCCAACGCCCTGATGACCGCCGTGGGCTATGTGGATCTGCTGATCCCCCGGGGCGGTGCAGGGCTGATCCGCGCCTGCGTGGAAAACGCCAAGGTGCCCTGCATTCAGACCGGTACCGGCATCTGCCACATTTTTGTGGACGACACCGCCGATCAGGCCAAGGCGCTGGACATTATTGAAAATGCCAAGGCCAGCCGCCCCAGCGTGTGCAACGCCGAGGAAGTGTGCCTTGTACACTCTGCCATTGCGCAGGAGTTTCTGCCTAAGCTTGCACAGCGTCTTGGCCCCGACCGCGTGGCTGCGGGCAAGCTGCCGGTAGAACTGCGGCTGGACGCACGCGCTGCCGCCATCATTCCCGGCACGCCTGCCGGCCCTGCGGACTTTGACACCGAGTTTTTGGACTACATCCTTGCCGTCAAGGTGGTGGACAGTGTAGATGAGGCCATTGCCCACATTGCGCAGCACTCCACCGGCCATAGCGAGGCCATTCTGACCCGGACGCAGGCAGACGCCGACCGGTTCACCGTTGCGGTAGACAGCGCCGCCGTGTATGTAAACTGCTCCACCCGCTTTACGGATGGCGGCGAGTTTGGTCTGGGCTGCGAGATGGGCATCTCTACCCAGAAGCTGCACGCCCGGGGACCCATGGGGCTGGAGGAGCTTTGCAGCTACAAGTACGTTATCCACGGTGACGGGCAGATTCGCTAATCTCCCCTGCCCCGGCTTCTTCATAATTTTTTTACAATTCTGTCCGGCCTGCGGGCGCGGCAGAGCAAGTTTTTCACAGTTGAAAAAAATTTCCTGTACAGGCCGATGCAAGCTGCTTTGGCCTGTATTTTTGTTTTATCGGGATGGACTGTATTTTAAAATGAATATGAAAACTGAAAAATTTTTCACCTTTCCCATAAAACGAGCGTTCTTGGATAGCGGTATGTATCCAAGAATTCGCCGTTTCTCACAATGTAAAAGTAGTACTTTTATGGTTTTATAGGTTAAAAAGGCAAAATCTTCTCTTGACAGAGCGTTTTTTGTGCGGTAAAACTATATTGTAAGATTTGATATCGATTTCACTCTCGTTTCACAGAACTTCAAAAATTCGTACATCACAACTGGTACTATGTAAAAATAAGTAAAGGAGAGAGCATCCTATGACGATCGCAATTCTTGCCCACGATTCCCGCAAAGAACTGGCTCTGCAGTTCTGTACCGCTTACAGTGCCATCCTTTCCCGCAATAATGTTATCGCCACCGGTACCACCGGCCGGATGCTTGCGCAGACCACCGGTCTGCCGGTGCATTGCTACCTCTCCGGCAAGCTGGGCGGTGTACAGCAGATTACCTCCCGCGTTGCCTGTGATGAAGTGGATTTGGTGCTGTTCTTCCGCGACCCGCTGAAGGCCGATGCCGCCAGCCTGACCGAACAGAATCTGCTGCGCCTGTGCGATATGCACAGCGTACCCATTGCCACCAACATTGCTACTGCAGAGGTGCTGCTGCGTGGTCTGGATCAGGGAGATCTGGACTACCGTGAAGGGATGCACCCGGCCATGATCGAGCCGATCCCCGCCATGCAGGCCCGTGCCGTGTAAGCCTTTATTTGTGTGTTACTTTGTGTATAGAGGGAAAAAAGGAGCTATCGCAGCGTGTTGTGCGATAGCTCCTTTTGTTATAATGATATCCTGCCCGCAGAGCAAACATTACTCCTTAAAATAAGCTTTCTGGACAGCCAGCAGCACACCGGCGCGGCTGGCGGCAAAGTTCAAGCCGCCCTGCAAATAACAGGTATAAGGGGCGCGCAGAGGACCGTCGCAGGAAAGCTCGATGGTGCTGCCCTGCGTAAAGCTGCCGCTGGCCATGACCACCTCGTCGGTGTAGCCCGGCTCCGGGCTGGGTTCCGGGGCGGCGTAGCTGTCCACGGGGCTGGCAGCCTGAATGCCCTGACAGAAGCCGATGAGCGCCTCCGCCGTACCGGCATCAAAGCAGGTGACGATATCGTTGTGATTCTCGCAGTAGCGTGGGATGGGCTTTTTGCCCAGCAGCTCCAGCATACACTGGGCGTAGATGGCGGTCTTAATGGCCTCGCACACCACGCCGGGGGCGTAGTAGAAGCCCAGATACATATCTCGGGGGGTCTCCAGTGTGCAGCCCAGCTCCTTGCCAAGGCCGGGGGCGTTCAGGCGGTAAGCGCACAGTTCCACCAGATCCTTGCGACCCACGATGTAGCCGCCGGTGGGAGCAATGCCGCCGCCGGGGTTCTTGATCAGGCTGCCCACTGCGATATCCGCGCCCACCTGACAGGGCTCCTGCGTCTGGGTGAACTCGCCGTAGCAGTTATCCACAAAGATGATGATCTCCGGGTTTGCGGCGCGGGCGGTATCGGCAATTTTGCGGATGGTAGCCAGATCAAAGGCATTGCGCTGTAAATAGCCGCGGCTGCGCTGGATATGGCACACCTTTGCACCGGGGGCTTTTTTGGCGATCAGGTCATAATCCGGGGTGAAGTCTGCTTTAAGGGGTGCTTCGTCATAGTTCACGCCGTAGTCCATCAGAGTGCCGGTGCCCTTGCCCTTGCCGTCCAGACCAATGACGCCCTCCAGCGTATCGTAGGGGCGGCCGGTGGCGGCCAGCAGGGTGTCCC
>OLVX01000567.1_pt1 | contig 36080 bp, 26 predicted proteins | sample 1673271 | NCBI WGS metagenome assembly OLVX01 (sample SAMEA3178939, study PRJEB25190) | human gut metagenome | biome: human gut; feature: human-associated habitat; material: faeces | place: Austria | collected 2013
ACGGGTTTACAGCCCGTCCCCTTTAACCACTCGGGCACACGCCCAGCAATGCGAGGTGGAATTGTAGCGTAAAAACGGCACCTTCCGCCGAGAATTCCTGTGGAACTTCATTCTTTTTTATTGAGATACATGTTTAACGATTAAAAACGGTCTAATATGCACGAAACCGATTTTTTATGCATTTCAAACAAAGGAGCAGCGCATGATTAAAGCAGGAATCATGGGGGCCACGGGTTACGCCGGAGCCGAAGTGCTGCGAATTTGCGCCAGCCATCCCGAGTTCGAAGTTGCTGTCATCACCTCCGATTCCGAAGCCGGACAGCAGATCGCCGACATATATCCCGCGTTTCACGGCGTTTACGACAACCTGGTGCTCGAACCGCACGCAACCGATTCACTGCTTTCGTGCGACGTCGTCTTCATGGGCGTACCCCACAAAGCTGGCATGCTTCACGCACCTCGTCTCGTCGAAGCGGGCGTGACGTGCATCGACCTTTCCGCCGATTTCCGTTTCACGCACGCAGCCGACTATGAAGCCGCCTACCACGTGCAGCACGCGGCTCCCGAGCTGCTCGAGCGCGCAACGTTCGGACAACCCGAAACCAATCGCGCCGCCCTTGATGAGCTTGCGGCGCGCCATACCGCAGGCGAGGCCGTTATCGTTGGCTGCGCTGGCTGTTATGTGACCGCCTCTATTTTGGCGGCAACCCCCGCACTTGCCGCGGGCTTCGTCGATCCCAATGCGCCCATTATCGTCGATGCCATTTCCGGCATAACGGGCGCGGGCCGAAAGCCGAGCGCGCGTACCCACTATTGCTCCGGCGACGAGTCGCTCGAAGCGTATGGTCTGCCGTTTCATCGCCACCAACCCGAAATCGCGCTTTCCTATGGACGCACCCTTTCAGGCGCACACATTCCCGTTGCCGGCGACGCATCGGTGCGCCCCGCACCTGCGCATGTCATTTTCACGCCGCATTTGGCACCGCTCAAGCGTGGCATTCTCGCCACGGTGTATTTGCCGCTTGCAAAAGACGCCGAAGTCGACGATGCATCTCTGCATCGCGCTTACGAAAAAGCCTATGCCGAGTCAAGCCTCGTTACCACCCTGCCCCAAGGCGTATGGCCCAAGACCGGCGCAGTAGCAGGTACGGCCCGCGCGCACGTCAATGCGTCGCTGAACCCAAATGAGCGCATGATTGTCGCCATGGCTGCCATCGACAACCTTGGAAAAGGAGCCGCTGGCCAAGCTGTCCAGTGCGCGAATATCGTCTTCGGACTTGCCGAAGACGCCGGATTGGGCGGCGTAGCATGCGCATCGTAGCAATTACTATGGCCAAGCCCTCCTTGGGAAGAAACGAGCGACGAAGCTAGGCGTTTGCCGGCCGTTGTCCCATTGCGCGCGCCCACGTTCATCGCGGCATGCGCGCCTTCGGCTTGGCGCACACGCCCTGCCCCCATATATTCACACCTTCCGTTTCCAACGAAAGCTCGCCAACGCCACGAACGTTCCGCGGGTTCCAAGGAGTTTTATGAAATTCACGAAAACCGGAGCTCGCAGCTCCAACTATGCCACCAAAGTCAATCTGCTCGTCGAGGCGCTGCCCTGGATCAAGCACACCACAGGCAAAACCGTGCTCATCAAATATGGCGGATCGGCTATGGAAAACCCCGAGCTTATGGCGCAGGTCATGACCGATATCGTGCTGCTGAAAATTATCGGCATGAAGCCAATCATCGTACATGGCGGCGGCAAAGACATTTCTGCCGCATTCGAGAAAAGCGGCATGCCCGTAGAATTCAAAGACGGCCTGCGCGTGACGCCCGATGACGCCATGGAGCTCGTGCGCATGGTGCTCGTGGGCAGCGTGAATCGCCGTTTGGTCGACGCCATCAACGTGCACGGCCACCTCGCCGTGGGCGTAAGCGGAGGCGACGGCTGCACTATCCGCGCCACGCAGCTCGACCCCGAGCTTGGTCGCGTTGGCGAAGTCACGAGCATCGACCCCACCTACCTCGAGCACCTCATCAATGACGACTACATCCCCATCGTAGCGTCCGTCGCGGCGGGCGACGACGGCAAGCCTTTCAACATCAACGCCGATATCGCAGCGGGCCATCTGGCAGCAGCGCTGCACGCGCACAAAATCATTTTCCTCTCCGATGTTGATGGCCTCTACAAAGACTTCAGCGATAAAGACACCCTTATCTCTTCCCTCACATCGGAAGAAGCCCGCGAGCTCGTCGAATCGGGCACGCTTTCCAGCGGCATGATTCCGAAAATCGAAGCCTGCCTTGCGGCGCTCGATGCGGGCATTCCCGCCGCGCACATCATCAACGGCACTATGCCGCATGCGCTTTTGCTCGAATTGCTTACCGACCACGGCGTTGGCACCATGATGAAACCCAGCACACCCGACGAAACCTACCAGGCCCAACCGCTCGACGCGCTTGCGAGCCGCCTCGATGCCAATGTCAATGTTGAACTGGGATAGCGATTCCGAACAAACCAAACGCGCACATGCGCATCAATAGAAGGGAGCTCCCATGAGCCTCGCACAGCAGCAAGAACTTGAATCGAAATACGTGATGGGCACCTTCGCCCGCAAGCCTGTCGAATTCGTGAGCGGAAACGGCATGATGCTCACCGATGACAAAGGCAAACAATACCTCGATTTCATTGGCGGCATCGGCGTTATTAGTCTGGGCCACTGCGCACCCGCGCTCGTAAAAACCCTGCAAGAACAAACCGCGAAACTCATGCACGTCAGCAACTATTACTACATCGAGCACCGCGGCGAGGTCGCCGAGAAGCTGTCGAATACTCTGGGCGGCACCACCGATTCTGGCGAACCCATCGAATGGAAGACGTTCTTCTCGAATTCGGGCGCAGAATCCAATGAATGCGCCATTAAGCTCGCGCGTCTCTACGCGAAGCGTTTCGGCAACGGCGGCTCGACCATCGTCACCATCACGAACAGCTTCCACGGCCGCACGCTCGCAACGCTCGCTGCCACCGCGCAGCCGCTGAAGCAGGAGGCTTTCAAGCCGCTGCCTGGCGGATTCATCGACGTTCCGCAGAATGACGTCGCGGCGCTCGAGGCAGCATTCGCCAATCACGACGTATGCGCCGTCATTCTTGAGGTCGTGCAAGGCGAAAGCGGTGTGCATCCGTGCTCCCAGGAGTATATGGAAGCGGTTCGCCGCCTGACGAGCGAGAACAAAGCGCTCATGATTTGCGATGAGGTGCAGTGCGGCATGTATCGCTGCGGCGTCCCCTTCGCGTTCCAGCACTATGGAACCACGCCCGACATCGTCACGATGGCGAAGGGTATTGCCGGCGGCGTGCCCATGGGCGCATGCGCCGCGCGTGCCGAAGTGGCCGACGCGTTCGGGCCGGGCGACCATGGCACCACGTTCGGCGGCAGCTGCCTAGCCATCGCCGCAGCGAACTGCGTGCTCGACGAGCTGGGCCGCGAGGGCGAAATCGAGCGCATCGAAGCTGCTGGCGAGCACCTCGCCGAGCGCTTGGCTACCCTGCCCCACGTGAAAGAGGTGCGCGGCCTCGGCCTTATGCGCGCGGTGGAGTTCGACGATTCCGTCGACGCGCCCGCGCTTGTGTTGGCGGCACTCGACGCGCCCCAGGGCCTCGTCCTCAACTACACCGGCGCCCATACGCTGCGTTTCCTCCCTCCGCTCGTTGTCACGAACGCCGACATCGACGCCATGGCTGACCAGCTCGAAAAGCTTATTCAAGCCTAGAGCCTTGCGGAGGACGCAACAGCTCGTCCCTCTTGAAGTCAATTCTCCTTCCCAAGCAACTCCACTTGCCCTGCGGAAGATACAAAAGCGGACCGGCAAGCCTCCGGTCCGCTTTCTTTTTCAGAATGTATTTCGCATCTTCAACGGATACTAGTACGCGCACACCTCACCATAGGCATCGGCACGGCGATCGCGCAAATAGGGGCTTGTCACGCGATTCTTGCGCACCTCATCGAAATCGAGGTCAGCATACAGAATGCCCTCTTCCTCGCCGAGTTGCGCGATTTTGCCGCCGCGCGGGCCGCACACCATGGACGCGCCGTGCATGTACAGATCGCCGCCCTCGTGCCCGATGCGGTTCACAGCGCCCAGAAACACCGTGTTCTCCAACGCGCGGGCGGGCGCGTTGATTTCCCACACGTCGGCGTCTTGCACGCACCACGCGCTCGGGCACACGATGAGCTCGGCGCCCTTCAGCGCCAACGTACGCGCGGCCTCGGGGAAACCCATGTCGTAGCACACCATTATGCCGACTTTGCCGAATTCGGTGTCGAACACTGGGAATTCGTGGCCCGCACGGAAATAGAAGCGCTCGAGCGCCCACAAGTGAACCTTGTCAAACGACCCCTGCACCGTGCCGTCGGAGTTGATGAACACCGCGCTGTTGTACGGAACACCCGAAAGCCCATGCAGAAGGGCGATGGGAGCCACGATATACACGTGGTTTTTGCGGGCCACTTCCTGCAACGCGCGCACCGTAGGGCCATCGATAGGCTCGGCCAGCTCGGTCATGCGCGGCCCGACCGTATCCAAATGATAGCCCGTGGTAAACAGCTCGGGAAATACCACCATGTTGGCGCCTGCGGCGGCCGCCTCATCAATCATGGGCAACGCGCGAGCCATGCTCGCCTCCACATCGCCCAACACGCTTTGGAACTGCACGAGCGCAAGCTTCATCTTCGCCATGGTCTTCCTTTCAATGTCGCACCGAATTCCGGCAGTCACGCGATGCACAAGCCGCCTTCCCAGAACGGAAGCGCCGCGCACAAAGCTACAGCCGAACCGCATATGAATGAGCGAGGCTCGCCTGGTATTCAGTGCCCTGTATCAACGATTCGTCATGCATTCCACTATGCTGCATTAAGGCTTAAGGCGCAAGCATCCCACTCCCCAATAAACGGCAAACGTGAGCGGCAAACGGCGCATTCGGCACTACAATGTCGCTAACGCATCTTAGAAAGGATCGCCATGCTCTTCAAACACCTTATCGAATTGTACGAATTGCTCGATTCGCCTCAGGCTTCGGGCGCGATTGTCGCCGATTATCTGAAGGCCATCGACCCTGAATGCACCGTGGAAACCTACCCGTTGGAAGGCCCCAAGGGCACTACCGACATGGTGCGCGTTCGCATTCCCGGCGCCCATGGCAAATCGAACGGCGGCGACGCGCCGACCATCGGTCTGCTCGGTCGCTTGGGCGGTTTGGGAGCACGTCCCGAACGCATCGGATTCGTATCTGACGGAGACGGCGCACTCACCGCGCTCGCCTGCGCCGCAAAGCTGCTCGACATGCACAAGAAAGGCGACGTTTTGCCTGGCGACGTGTTCGTGAGCACGCATGTGTGTCCGCATGCGCCCACCATGCCGCACAAGCCCGTGCCGTTCATGGGCTCGCCCACGTCCACCGCGGCCATCAATGCCGAAGAGGTCACGCCCGAGCTCGATGCCATTTTGGTGGTGGACACCACGAAGGGCAACCGCATCGCCAACAACCGCGGTTTCGCGATTTCTCCCACAGTTAAGCAGGGCGTGGTGATGCGCGTGAGCAAAGACCTGTTGGGCATTGTCGAAATCGCCACGGGCAAGCTGCCGCAAGTGTTCGCGATTTCAACGCTCGATATCACGCCCTATGGCAACGGCCTTTACCACCTGAATTCCATCATGCAGCCGTGCACCTGCACCGACGCGCCCGTCGTGGGCGTGGCCATCACCACGCAGACGGCCGTGCCAGGCTGCGCGACCGGCGCCACGCGCCTGCCCGATCTCGACGAGGCCGGCACGTTCATGATCGAAACCGCCAAGGCGTTCACGGCCGGCCAGGCAAACTTCTACGATCAGGCGGAGTACGACCTGTTCGTGCAACGCTACGGCAGCATGGCGCAGCTGCAAACCATGGGGAACCTGCCGGCGGAAAACCCCATGGCGTAAAGCCTCTGGGACGTCATCTGGGTCAAAAGGGCAATCGTCCTTTTGACCCAACCCAAAAGCTCATACACTGCATTCGCGTCAAAAGCCAGCGATGCACCTACACGTAGTAGAGGAAACTTCGCAGTTTCTCGTCGACGCTGGCGTCCAGCGTTCCGTCAAAGCTCAGGCGTAGCACGGGAGCCGCAAAATCGGCTGCCTTCTGGCCGAGCTTCAGCACGATGTCGGTGTTCTCGTACATCGATGCCGCAATGATGACGCCATCGGCCGCATGCGATGTCACCTGCGATTTCGCCGCTCGATAACGCCCGTTCGCACCAATATAGCTGCCCAGCAGGTCGCCGTCGGCCGCAGCCTCAAGCGCGTGCGGGTCGCTGAACGTCGTCGCGTCGCCAAGCGCCGAAGATACACGCGCCATAAGACCGGCAAAACCATCGAGCACCACGGTTTTTTCCTCGAAAGAGGGCTCGTTTGCCGGCTCAGCGGGCGCAGGCAACGCCGTTGCGCCCGATACCGCATCGATCCCGCTGGCGGCTGCGGCCTCGACCGCCGCGACGGTCGCCGTCGCCTTGCCGCAGCTTCCGCACAAGCCGCAATCGGCTCCGTGCGCGCCGCCCTCACCCCCTTGCTCGCAACCCTCATGCGAATAACAGCTCACGTCGGGCATGGCGAGCATCGCCGCCTCGGACACGGTATCCATGAAGAACGGCATACTCGTGCGCTCATGGGCGTCTTCTTCGGCAGCGTCGCGCCACGCAAACAGCAGATATTCGGAAAGAGGCATGCGCGCCACGCGATAGCCGGCCTCTTCCAGCCTGCGCCACGCGCCACCGATCATCGCGTCGTCGAACACGCACTGCCACTCGCCCGAAAGCGCCAGCGTGGCCTTGGGCGAGACGTCCTTCCACGACGCGGCCGCCCGCTGGGCCATATCCATCAAAAATGGCTCGTCAAGCGTGCCATTTTCCGCAGCAACGCAGGCCTCGCAGACCAATTCCCCACGCATGGCGAGCGCTGCGGCATGCGCGATATCCCCCGCGAGCAGCGTGCGGAACAGCCCGCTCGCATCGGCGACCTCCCACGGCAGTCGCTCGAGCTTCGGCGCGGAGATGCCCACGCTCGCAAAGCCATTCGCGTCCAGCACGCGGCGAATTGCACGCACATATTGCCCGTCGGCATCGGAGCCGACCGACGAGGGCAGAAGCAGCCGCATGCCTCCTCGTGCCGACGGGCAATCGCCACAGCCGGCTGTTCCATCGCCGGATGCGCAGGCGCGCCCGCCCGCCGACGATTGCGCCGCTGCAAGCGACATACCCAGCAGGCTGGTGAAACTGTAGTATTCCTTCGACGAAAGCTCGCGCTGGCCCAGCCTGAACGACTCGGACGTATGGCGCATCGGCGAAACATCGAACCCGCGCCCGCGCAACCACGCGGCCGTCACCTGACCGAACAGGCCGATCTGCGGCAGCACGCACGCCTCGCCCGACCGCGCCGGACCCATATTCAGCCCGCGCGGGTGCAAGGCATAGGGCAGCGCGCGCTCGTCTTTGCCCCGCCAATGGTCGATGGAGTTCAAGAACGCCTCAATGCGCGTGATAACGCCCACCTGTGAAAAGTGCTCGTCCATCTCGATCTGCAAATAGGGCTTGTCGCCCATTTCCTCGGCGAATAGGTGGCTCACCATGGTGTCGGGCCCGCAACCGTGGTTGGTCAGATACACCGCGAACAGGCGCGGGTCGCGGCGCACCAGCTTCGCGCCGGAAAGCATGTGCTGGCCGAACGGCCAATACATGTCGGGGTGGTCGGTCGAAATGTCCAGGTCGTGTGCATGCAGATGGCTTACCGTGATCACCTTCTGCCCGCGGTCGAGCAGCGCGTCGGGAATGCCCATGTTCAGCGCTGGGTCGGAAATGCCGTATTGGCGCGTGATAATCACCAACACGCGCTCGCCAGGTTTAAGGCTCGCCAAAAGCCGCTCGCCCTGTTCTTCGGTTTTGCACGTGAATTCTTGCACCGCGAAGCCGCCCGCCAGCATCGCCTTCGCGCTTTCCTGGGGCGAAAAGCCCAAATCAGCACCCACACCCAAAAGAGCCGTGGCCAACGCCTGTTGACCAAAGTCCATGTCCATCAGCGGGCTGATAAGCCCAATGCCGCGTCCCCCGAAGTCGAACGCATCGGCAACCAAGCGTGGCGCCACCTGCATGTATGGACAGGCGTAGTTATGGCGCACCTTGCTCTTGATGTGGCGAATGGTGTGCATCGAGGGCATAAACACATAATCGACGCCCGCGTCCACCAGCTGCGACACGTGGCCGTATACCAGCTTCACCGGGTAACACGTCTCGCCCTGCGCATATTCCTGCGCGCGCCGCACCGTGTCGTCGTTGGATGCATCTGACAGAAGTACATTGAAGCCCAGCTGACGGAAGAATGCATTCACCATAGGAAACAATTTGTGCAGCATAAGGCAGCGCGGCACGCCCACAGTTTTCTTCGCAGGGTCGCGCGCAGGGTCGTATCCCTCCAAATAAAACTCTTCGGTTTTGCGGAAAAAGGCGCGATTGGCCTCTATATCCGCCGCGCTCACAGCATGCCTAGCGCGGCCCGAGCCCGACAAATCCCAGCCCTTGAACGCAGTCTGCGCACGCGCAAGCACGTCGACCGAAACACCCTCGCCGACCGCAGCGCGCATCTCGTCGAGCGCGAGCAGCGCCGCACCCACCGCGCCCGACACCGCAAACCACGGCGAAACCGTAAGCGCACCGCCGAGCGCTTGGCGGAAAGCCGCCACGATGGCCGGGTTGTACGCCACGCCGCCCTGCAGCACCACATGACGTCCCACGGGCTTCGAGCCCACCACGCGGTGCAGGTAATTGCGCACCACCGATTGGCACAGGCCCGCAGCCACGTCAGACAGCTGCGCGCCCTTGGCAAGCGCCGCGTTGATGGCGGTTTCCACAAACACCGTGCAGCGTTCGCCCAAATCCACCGGCGCCGTCGCCGAAAGCGCCAACGGGCCGTATTCATCTAAAGGAATGCCCAAACGAGCGGCTTGCTCTTCCACAAACGAGCCCGTGCCCGCCGCGCAAATCTTGTTCATTTGGAAATCGACCACATTACCCGCGGAACACGAGATGTACTTCGAGTCTTGCCCGCCTATCTCGAACACGGTATCGGTATGCGGGTCGGCAGCGACCGCCGCGCGCGCCTGGGCGGTGATCTCGTCGCGCACCACGTCGGCGCCTATGAATTCGCCGACTATCGTGCGGCCCGACCCAGTCGTGGCCGCATGCACCACGCGCACACTATCGCCCAAACGGGCTTCAAGCGACGCAAGCCCCTCGCGCACGGCGTTTTTCGCATCGCCGCGCGTGCGCAGGTATTGGGCATCGAGCAGTTCGCCCTCCAAATCCACCAACACCAAATTCGTGCTGGTAGAGCCCACATCTACGCCCAGCACGCACGGCGTGCGGCCGTCAGGCGCCACGGGCCATGGCTGCGGCTTGGCCGCAAATCCCGCGCCGGCAACGTAGCCCTCGTCGGGCAAGGGCGCAAGCCGAGGCAATGCTTCCTGCTCAACTCCGGTCTCCAAGGCGGCAATCAAGTTGCCAAGGTCGACGGGCACGAAAGCATCGCGTCCGCCCGCACGAACGGCCTTTGCTGCATGCGCTGCAGCGCCCGCAGCCTGCACGTACACGCCAGCCGTATCTGCGATAAGATCGCCTTCATCCAGCTTGAACACGTCGCGCACCGCCCGCACCACGCCCGCGTTGCGCACCACACCGCCCGCAAGCAACACGGGAGCTTCCACCGGCATTTTGCGCACGATGGTGGCCTTGTAGCTTTTCACCATGGCATAGCACAACCCCAGCAGAATATCCTCGATGGGCACACCTTCCTGCTGGCGATGGATGATGTCGGTTTTGGCGAACACGGCGCAGCGCCCCGAAAGCCTAGGCGCGGTGCTCGCGCGCTCGACGATGGCGGAATAATCCTCGATCGAAAGGCCCAAACGCCCCATTTGGTCTTCGAAAAACGAGCCCGTGCCCGCAGCGCAGCCCTCGTTCATGGCGAACTGCGGCGCACGACCGTCGGCGACGCCCGTCACGAAGAACGCGTTTTGCGCGCCCACCTGCACGATGCTTCGCGCGCCAGGCGCCATCACGGCGGCGCCGAGCGTCATGGCCGGCACATCTTCGAGCACGCGCACGCCAGGGGCCGCCTCGCGAATCGTTTCCGCGCACGCGCCCGTCGCCGCGATACCCGCGCACGCGCCCCCGGCCAATTCCTCGGACGAAACCGCCGCAATCAAAAGCTTCCGCGCGCACGCCGCGATGCTTCCCTTGTGCGCCTCGCACGCGCGAAACGCCACGTCGAAGCCTGCGCCCGCATCATGCAGCGCGACCACCTTCACCGACGACGATCCAGCATCTATGCCCACAAAATATGGAAATTCCCCTAAAGCAGCCATGAAGCCGCCTCCTTAGCAAAAAACTAGATTCTGAATATTTGCATGTTCACCTGGGAAAATGCGTGTCGTTTACGCGGTTTTGTACGCCTCGAATTCCGTAAGGAAAGCCTGTTTGTCAAGCCCGCGGAACTGCACCACGTCGTCGAACGTCACCAGCTCGGTTATGGGATTGTCGATCGTGAACGGGAAGCCCTTGCTCTGCAGAAACGATTCGAGCTTCGGCTCGTCGGCGCACAGCTCGCGCATGGTTTTGGTCGTGTCCATCGAAGTCCCCCTCGTGTCTACCAGCATATCTCGTCGTCGCGCAGCACTTCGAGCCTGCGCCCATCGAGCGCGATAATGCACTCTTCTTGCAAAAGCCGCAGCTCACGCAAGAGCGCCTTCTCGTGCACGCCCATCTCGGCCGCCATATCGCGGCGCGTCTCGGGCAGAATGTAGCTGCCGTCTTTGCGCGAGGGCAGCGTTTTCACATACTTCATCAGGCGCGGACGAATGCGCGTTTCCGAAAGCATCGAGAGCTTCGCGGTAAGCCGGCCCACCTTCTTGCTCATCTCACCCGCGATGTTTTTCGACAGGCGCTCAAACAGCGGGCTTTCCTCAGACCGCACGTTTGCCGCGGGTATCGCCACCAGCCGCACGTCTTGCGAGGCGACGATGTTCACCGGGCATATTCCCATCCCTTTCGGAATGGCCTCGGCGAACGACTCGCCTGGCATGAAGCGTTCCACAATCATAGGGCCGGAATCGCGCGGCATTTCGGCTTGAACGATGCCAGTAATTACTATGGGATAGAAATCGAGCTTCTCGCCTTGCCGCCGTATGAATTCGCCTTCTTGAAATGTGAGCTCATACGCCTCAGCCTCAATAATCACTTTGTCGATGTTCTCCAGCGCAAAGCCGGAAAACACGGCGGAACGCTGCAGCACACGCATCGTCTTCTCGTTGAACCTCAAAGCTTCACTTCCCATTACTCGCCCTGCAATTCCGCCAAATCGAGACGCCGAGCGGCCAACAATTCAGCATCCCGTTCACCGTGCGTCGCCACAAGCAGCGTTCTTCCGCGCCTATTCGCAAGCAAGAAATCAATCACTTGGCGGCGCGTTTGCGCATCGAGACCCGTGAACGGCTCGTCAAGCACCAAAAGCGTGCTGGGGTATGCCACCGCACGCGCCAGCGACACGCGTCGCCGCATGCCGCCCGAAAGCTCCATCACCGGCTGGTCGAGGCATGCCGCGGGAAGAATCTGCGACAAAAGCCCGCGCACTTTGGTCCGGCTTGCGCGACCGGGCAGCACAAGCGCCACGTTTTCAATCGCCGAGAGCGCCTCGCATAGCCGATCTTCCTGGAACATCATGGAAATATCGCCCGAAGAAACACCCGTTATTGACCCGGCATCGCACGGCTCCAGCCCCAGCAGCGCGCGAAACAGCGTGGTTTTGCCCGAACCCGAAGGCGCCATAAGGCAATACACGCCGCCCGCTTCCAACGTAAAATTCAAGCCGCGCAGCACGCGGTTTACGCCGTACGATTTGCACACGCCGTCGAAACGAACCTCGGCTGCGCCGCGCTGCGCGAGTTCGGCATTAGCCATTGCGCGCCTCCTTGTCCTCACCGCTGTCGGCTTCGCCGCCGTCGCTTCCGATGAAGCCGCCCAGCGGTCTGTTCGCGCGCTTCAGCAATTCCATGAACGCCTTCTCGAACAAAAACGACAGCACCATTACCACAACCGTCCACGCGAGCAAATCGGGCGTGTCCAAAAACGTGCGGGCCGTGGCCATCTCTTTGCCGATGGATGGCTTCGGCGTGGCCAAAACCTCGGCCATGATGCCGCTTTTCCACGTCATGCCCAGCGAAATCTTCGTCGAGCTCATGAGAAACGGCATGAACGCCGGGCGATAGATATAAAGAAACGTGCGCCACCGCGAAAGCCCGTACACGCGCGCCATCTCGAGCATTTGCCTATCGACGCTCTCGAAGCCCGTGACCATGTTCGTGTAGATGAGCGGCAGCACGATGAAGAACGCCAAAAACACGGTAAGCGCTTGGTTGCCCACCCAAATAAGCAGCAGGATGATGAACGACGCCACTGGAATAGTGCGCAGCAGGCTGATGATGGGGTCCACGAAATCGCGGAACAGGCGGTGCCGGCACGATACCAGCGCCAGCAGGAAGCCCACCACGAACGACAGCAGAAACCCGAGCGCGATGCGCCCGAACGAAGCCCCGCAAATAACCCAGAAATCGGGCTGGCCGATCTGCTCGACGAGCGCCTGCGCCACACGGATGGGACCCGCGAGAACGAGGCGATTATCGATAACCATGTCGAGCAGCTGCCATACGGCAAGCCAGAAAACGATGATGCCCACCTTGCGCGCGAAACGGCGAGCGCCGTTTTGCTTCTCGACCGAGGCTCGCGCCTCGGCGGCGCGGCGCTCTTCGTCGATCAGGCGTTGCGCCTCGGCGTCGTCGATAAGCCCTTGGGAGCTCATCACGCGCACCACCTGACCTTGCGGCACGCCCAGCGAGGTAAGCATGTCGAGAATCTCGCGCGGCTCCACACCCTTCTCGGTCGCCATGCGCATCATGGGACCCATTTGCGCATCGGCCAAGCCCTGCGATTTAATCATTTGCGCTATTTGCGCAACGCGCTCTTCCGGCAGGCCTATTTTCGCCGCGATGGCAGAAATTTGCATGCGCGGCGCGGGTTCGCCCGCCGCAGTTGCGCCCCGCTTCCCAAAACGCTCTTTCAACATACCCCAGGTCATTTACTTGCCCGATGCCGTTCCGCCGAAAGCGTCCACGGCCGCCTGCGCGTCTTCCTTGGAGGCCGTCACGCCGTCGTTGCCCGTTCCGGCGCTCGACGCGTGCTCGGTCGCCTCTTTCAAGCCCGCCTGCGCAAAGCGCTCGTCCATTGCACCTTCAGGGGGCAGGTAATAAAAATCATCGCCAGGCAGCGCGCCGCCAATGGAATCGGGGTTGGCGGCATACAGCTCGCCCAAAAATCCCGAAAGCGCCGTACGCATCTCCTCACCCGTCAAATTCACCATAGAAATGTACGGCATGGCGTCAAGCGCCACCGAGTTATTCAGGAACGTGCCCAGCTCTTCCTGCAACGCCGAGGCCTTGTCCATGTTGGCGAGCGTCCACGCAACCGACTGGCCGGCCATGTTCAAATACTCCACCACGGCCTGCTCGTGCTCTTCCAGGAACTGCTTGTTCACAATGGTGGTAGTGGTAACGGCCTGGCTGCCCGTGTCGGCGAACGCCTGGTTCCATTCCACCGTAAGGTCGATGGGAATGTACAACGGATTCACCAAGATTTTCGCCAGCGACACGAACGGCTGCGGCAAGATGGCCACGCAGTTTTCCTGTTCCTGCATCATATTCAGCACCTCGAGCGGGCTGGATTTGAATTCCAGGTTGAACGCGCCGTCAAGGCCCGTTTTCTTCATCAGCGCCTCGATGGTGTATTCGGGCGTGCCGCCCTCGCCGTAGGCGTATACCGTGCGGCCACGCAAGTCGTCAAGCGACGCCAGGCCTTCGTCGTTGGTCATAACGTAGAGCACGCCAAGGTTGTTCACGCTGATGACTTCATAGCTGTTTTTCAGCTCGTCGTTGTTGAACAGAATGGGGCCAATGTTGCTCGGCAGCGTGCAAATGTCGTAATCGCCCTTGTTGAACAGGGCCGACAGGCCCACGTAGTCGACACCGTTCAAGTCGAATGTGAAGTTATTGATGGTTTTGCCCGCCTGTGCTGCCAAAATGAATTGCGAAAGCCCCATGGACGGCGGCCCCATGATAAGTCCCACGCGCACGTCGCACGGCTCGGCCGAGCCCATAAGGTCGCGACTTTCGGTGGTCGCGGTAAACTCCACCGCGCCGTCAGATGCGTCGGCGCCCTTCGCTCCTTCGCCGCTCGCGCAGCCGGAAAGTCCCAACGCCGCGCTGAACGCCGCGGCGGCGCTCAGCGCCACGAATTTGCGCCTGTCCATCATACGCGCGGCCGCGCGCGCGATGCCGTTCTCGAATGTCATGAAAGCCGCCCTTCGGTGCCGTGAATTCTAAACAGCACCAAAGTATAGTCAACCATGGCTAATTTCGCGGTAGCAAGAGTTACCTATTCCCAACTTTTCCGAAAACGCTCAAATGCATACGCAAAACTTTGCAAGCCCCAAGAAATAGAGCGCCTTAACGCTGATAAATCTCTATATCGGATGCGGCCACGAAGGCAGGTATTGCCGGCTACCATCAGCTTGCCCGAAAAGCCACCACGCAAAAAATGCTCCGCCGGCCCAACGCCGGCGGAGCATTCGTCATGAGTGGAAGGCCCGCAACGGGCGCTCCCCTATTTCAATCGCGACGAGCCGTTACTCGCCGTTCGCGCTATCCGCGCCGGCTTCGGCCGCCGCGTTGCGCTTCCTGCGGCTCAGCAGCAGCCAGGCCGCGATCGCGGCCACAGCCACCGCGCCAAGCGCGATGCACGCAACGGTCACGGGAGCCATGCCGCCATCGGCAGCGCCGCCTTCATCCGAAGCCGCCTGCGAGCCGGCCTTCTTCGCCGCAGCGTTTTCGGAAGCGGACGAGCCGTTTTCGTCGAGCGCGGCCAGCGCGGCCTCGGCGGCGCTTTCCTCGGCAGCCACGCCGTTGGCGCCGTTCAAAATAGTCTGCGCCGCAGCCGGCAGCGTGCCACCGCCCGATGCAGGCAGCACCGAACCCAGGTCAACTTCCCAGTTGGCCGTCCAGGTATGGTCCCACACGCCATTGAAGATGCCCGCGGCGATGGTCTGCGCCAGCCAGCCGATAGTCACGCTCACCTGGCAGGTGCCGGTAAAGGTGGTTTGCCCAGCGGAAGGCGTGCCCAGGTCAATGGTGATGGTGGAGCCGTCGAAGCTCACGCCCGATCCCCACACGTTGTTAACCACCATAACCTTGTCTTGAATGGTGACGGGGATACGCACATACGCATGCCCCGAGCCATCCACCACCAGCGTGGCGTTGCTCGACACAGGCGAGCTGGGCGGAAAGCCACCGTTGGACAGGTGCGGGTTCAGCGGCAAGCCGGTTTGCGACTTAGGCAGCCACACGTTGCCCGACACTGTGTAGGTGCCGGCAGCCAGGTGTCCGTCGGTTGTGGCGGAAACGGAGCCACCGTTGCCAGAAGCACCGTTGTTCGAGCCGTTGTTGCCCGAATTGTTGTTCTGGTTGTTGTCGCCAGAATTGCCGCTATTGCTGCCACCTCCGTTGTTATGGTTTTCGTCATTGCTGTCGTCAGGAACAACGTAGTCCGTCGAATCGGAGATCTTCTTCATCGATCCCCATGAAACTCCCAGCTGCAAATTCCATTTTTTGTCAGCCTTAAGAGGAGCCGCATACACCCCGGAACCCGCAAGCGAGTAGCTGGATTCACAACTCGAGATATCGAAAACAACCTGCGTGATTCTTCCGGAAACATGATTTCCGTATACGGAAGCGTCACGCGCCACGCCAGCAAGAACAGCGCCGTTGCTAGGCAAACCGATTTTCATCAATGTAAATGCGGGATTCGGTAAATCCACAATAAGATGTTTCGAACCATCAGGCGAAACTACAAGAGTCGCATTATTTGACATCGGAGTTGTTGGAACACCATAATCCGGATCATCCTCCGATACGAGAGGATTCTTAGGATTCGTCATGTAGGCCGTAAGATGGAGAATGTCGTTTTCAGATGCTGGGCAGTAAATATTAGCCGTTACCGAATATGTTCCAGCCTCGAAATAGTCGGGAATAAAATCGGCACTAAGAGACAATACGCCTGCAACATATTCAAAAACGTAGTTCGATCCCGCGTTACCACCTTCGGGAGTAAGCGAGTACGCCGAGCCGGCCTTCAAACTATCGGGGATCCTAACCTCTGGCGCCTGATACCCCTCAATAGTATCGACGCTTTCCCCGTTAACAAAACCTGAAACCTCGACAGCAAGCTTCACCCCACTCGCCGACTTGACATCGGAGTCACCCACGTAGGCAGCCCTAAGCTTTTTTGGAGAAATAGACCAATTCAATACAATGGAGTCACTTGAACCGTCATCCCAAACATAACCTTCATTGAGAGTCACAATCGCACTGTAGCTACCAGCGTTGACGGCTTCTCCCACGCCATTGACGGTATAGGCTTCGCTCGATGGAATACCTGTCTGATTCTCCCCACTATAAACAAGTTCCGACGAGGCCGTCGGCTTCGCCACCTTTTCGGAAGCTTCGCTCACGGCAACAATAAAAGCGATTTCAGTATCATCGGTCTGCTGAGCAGAAGGCGAACGATCGCAATTCATTACATAGTTCCAAAACGGCAGCGTGGAGCCGTTTTCCATGTCAGCAGGAACAAGGTCGAACGTAACGAAGCCCTTTGAAGCCGAAGAAGCAACCTTTTTCACGGTTTTTGATGACCCGACTTTTCCGGAAACAAGATAGAAACTCGTTTTGGCAGCATCCACAGGAAACGTTGCGGACATCTTACTATGTCCGTTGCCAATAGGGCAGTCGTACCCACTGGGATAATCTGCCCCACCCATCAAGTTTAGCGCAATACCCCAGACGGCATCTACCTGGGGATTACGCATCCCGTCAAAATTAAGCTGGCCCGTATATGACGCAAGGGAATCGGCATCTGTTATTTTTTTTGCAGAAGCACCCATGTAATCAGCATATATGTTTAAAACCTCTGCGCCTTGGCCAAATTCACCACCGTTCAAAACGATGTCGTCCCAATAGGTATCGGTGGAATAAGTAATCGACGCCCCAGTTGCATCATCCGTTAATGTTTTGCTCCATTCCCATTGGGAGGAATTGCCACCTTGAATGACAGCGAAGGTTCCAAGCTTCGAGACTTCCGCAGTCTGGAAGCCGTCGCTTGGGGCAATTGAAATGCTGCTAAGCACTCCACCGTCATACAAATAGAGAGAATCGCATTTGTCGGCTACACCCAAGGTCAGCTTTACCTTGTCATCAAATGCAATTTCAGAATCGCCGGATACAAGGGAGATTTTGTACCCTTCAAAAGTTGGATTAACTTTAAATTTCTGCCCCAAGGCTATATCGATTGCAGATTTCTCGGCATCGCCAACAGATGAAACTTTCAGTTCTGCTGTTTGCAATTCATCAATCACAGAAGACGAACTTTCGGCCTCCACTGAAAGCTTTATGCCACTATTCTCGTCAAAGAATGTTTTCGAGAAATCACCGTCAACGTGCCTAATGGCATTCGCAAAGTCGACGGTCAATGTCAGAGGGATATTAAAGCGTCCATACGAAAGCGACTCGTTGCGATTCAATGCCGTTGCATACTCGCTGCAATTGGAGAACTCATAAGATCCATCCCAATTGTCGAGTGAAACGACGACCTTAGAAACGCGGGTATAGAATCCATCTTCGTGAATATCTTTGATATACGATGGGTCAGTAGGGTCTTCCTCGATATCGACACGCTCTTTTGAGACGACAGAAACGCCTTCGCCATCAGAAAAATCCTGGACCGTAAACACCGGATTGACAAGCTCGAACGTCAAAGTTTTACGTCCATCGGCGTCCACGACAAGCTCGGCATTGTTCTTCACTGGTGCGCCAGGAATGCCGCTTTCTCCAATTCCCAAAGGATTTTGGGGATTGGTCGCATATGCAGTAATTCCCAGCGGGGTAAGCATCGAAACATTGGCCGAGACGGTGTATGTACCTGCTTCAAGCTCAACGCTCGAGGAAACGGGCGCCACGGAATCGGCAGCAGCCAAAGCGGCAACTACATCTTCGCCGGCGTCGAGCTTATCGCCATCGCTTTCAGAATTCGCAGAGCTCGAAGCACTTTCAACAAACGAGCCGAATTCATCGTCTTCGGCAGAAGAGGCCTCGCCGCTATCGGGCGCTTCGTCCGACGTAGAGACTTCAGACGAAGTATCGTCTGAAGTTACAGGAGAATCGCCGACCTCAGATTCATCCAGTACCGCATCGTCTTCGACTTGGATCTCTTCAGCAGCTAACGCGCAACCATCATCCTCTGAATACGAACCAGAATAAGCATAGGCGGAAAGAGGGAATTGCGAGGCGCATAGCAACAAGGCAACAAACAGAGAAAGCGCCTGTTGGCGCAAATGTTTAGGTTGCCGCGCAATTCGATTGATAGTGCATTTTAAATCCATCCGCACTCCTCCTCTAAAAGAGGGGAAGGAGCGAATGCCCCTTCCCGAAATCCATCACTAAGCAGAAATCGACGTGCAGTCGGCAACAAGATGAAGATCCCAATCTTTCGCTCCCTTGTAAAGAAGGAAGTCGGCAAACTCGGCGCAAGGGGTAAACGTTGCAATAGTTGAACCGTCAGCAGAGAATTTCGTGATATCAAACGTAATGGAGCTAACGCGAGTGAGCGAACCTCCCCACGTCGTGTTCCAACCTTCAGTCACCTGGTCCGTCACAACAACTGAGCCGTCTTTGGATGCCCAAGGGAACGACGTCACGCCGAAGGTCGTGTTGACAATGGGAACCGTCAAGAGCTTAGTCCCGTCCGCCTTAACGACAAGGGTCGCGTTATCGGAAACGGGCGATGTGGGCTTATGCAGAGGCGGCTTGCCCGAGTTGGTCACATAAGCATTCTGCTTAATGGGCGAGTCCGTCGAGTCAACGTACAGATTCGCCGTCACGGTATACGTTTTGTCGCCTTCAGCCGCAAAAGCCTCGAACGGCTTCACAGCAGGTGCGGCAGCGGCAAGCGCGACGGCACCGCTGGCGGCCAGTACTCCTTTCACGAAGTTGCGACGCGACAGGTTTACTTCATTGAAGTTTTCCATAGTGGAAACTCCCTTCTGGACATACGCCCAACGTATCGGCGGTTTCCTACCCGCCGAAAACAACGAATTTCGCGCGGCGCAAGCCCTTCAGAGCACTACGCCGGCAAGCCCAAGCGAAAATGTACGCTTAGGTGAACTTGTGGGGCGCATTGTTGCATAAAGGCAACTCTTTGTGAAGGGAGGATTTTTAAAAATCTTTCCATCGGCTAACTTACCTGGGGTTTTCCGTTATGTGCATTCTATCTGGGACGATGCAAAGTTAGATTTTGGTAACTATAGTTACCTTGGGTGATTGCGGGGAACTTCGCCCATGGCATATATTTTGCCCATTTCGGTATTGAGAGGATCCGTCGCTGCAACCACTTGATTCAAAGAAGTCGCGCCCATAAAGGAAGGGACCCCGCAGGGTCCCTTCCTTGTACTTTGTTGTATGTTCGCCGCGGCTACATGCGCTGCGGAGCGGAAATGCCCAGAATGCCGAGCGTCTGCTCGAGCACAACGCGAACCGCGTCGCACAGAGCGAGGCGGGCCTTCTTCAGGCCCTCGTCGTCGGCCTTCAGAATCTTGCAGTTCGTATAGAACTGATGGAAGAGGCTGGCGAGGTCCTGAGCGTAGTGCGTCAAGCGGAACGGCGCACGGTCGCGAGCGGCAAGGGCAATAAGGTCGCCGAACTCGCTCATCTTGCGCATAAGGGCCAGTTCCTCGGGAGCGGTGAGCACCGAGAGGTCAACGTCGGCAGGAATAGCCTCGGTGGCAACGGCAGCCATGTCAAGATTGTCCTCGCCAGAATGGCCAGCCTCGTCGCGCAGCAGCTTGCAGATGCGAGCATGTGCGTACTGCACGTAGTACACGGGGTTGGAAGAGTCCTGCTTCTTAGCAACATCGATATCGAAGTCAATCGGCTGCTCGGTGGAGCGGCTCAGCATGTAGTAGCGCGTAGCGTCGATGCCGACTTCGTCGATAAGCTCTTCGAAGGTAATCATTTCGCCAGTACGCTTGGACATACGAACGGGCTTGCCGTCGCGGAAGAGGTTGACCAGCTGGCCGAGCATAACTTCGAGCGCGCCCGGGAAGCCCATGGCGGCCAAAACGGCAGCAACGCGAGCGATGTAACCATGATGGTCGGCGCCCCAGATATCAATCAGAATGTCGAAGCCGCGCTCTTTCTTCCAATAGTGGTACGCAACGTCGGACGCGAAGTAGGTGTAGTCACCATCAGCCTTGCGCACAACGCGGTCTTTCTCGTCGCCGTACTCGGACGACTTGAACCACACAGCGCCATCCTTCTCGTAGATGTCACCCTTGTCCTTCAGGTTGCCGATGCAGTATTCAAACGGGCTCTTGCCGTCGAATTCGTCGGAAGGCAGGTACATTTCACGCTCGGACTGCCAACGCTCGAAGTGGTTGCCGAAGCGATCGGTGATGTCGTGGAACATCTTCATGATGTAGGCGTAGCCGAACTCACGGAACTCGACCATGCGCTCATGCTCGTCGGCGTCTTCCCACTTGTTGCCATCGCGATCGATGATTTCTTTTGCGATGTCGTTCACGTATAGGCCGTTGTAGCCGCCCTCGGGAACAGCGGCATCTTCATGGCCGAGCTGCTGCAGGTAGCGAGCGGCAATGGACAGGCCAAACTTGTCCATCTGGACGCCGTGGTCGTTGATGTAGAACTCTTCAAAGACTTCATAGCCAGCATGGCGCATAAGGTTTGCAGTTGCGGAGCCCAAAGCAGCCCAGCGGCCATGTCCAACGTGCATGGGACCCGTGGGATTTGCGGAGATGTACTCGATGTTCACCTTGCGCTTGCCTTCGGGCTGCGTGCCCTTGCCATAATCGGCGCCCTGCTCGCGAACCTGAGAGACGACGTCCTGCATGGCAACGTTCTTCAGGCGGAAGTTGATAAAGCCCGGGCCCGCGATTTCGATGTTCTCGATAAGGTCATTTGCGGGAATGCCGTCAACGATCGCCTGCGCGATTTCACGCGGGTTCTTCTTGGCTTCCTTGGCGCAACGCAGCGCAGCGGTGCAGGCCCAATCGCCATGGCCCTCGTCGCGCGGACGCTCGAGCGCAATTTCGGGAATGTTCTCAATCGGCAGAGCGCCAGATTCGCGGGCAGCTTCAAACGCTTTGGTAAGAAGCTGAGTCAATTCTTCGCGTGGTTGCATTGATGCCTTCCTTTTCGTCTACGAAGCGGAAACCGCTCCCTTTTGCATCCGGCTTTCGCCGCGGCGCAGCATAGAGCGTGCGCGCACGGAAGCCTCGATCGCCTGGATTTGTATATAAGCTTAATCATTGTAGCACGTCAAATATGAAAACCTTCCGAGTGCGGCGAATTCGCGAGAGCGGCAGAACTCGACGCCTTTTTGGCCCTCAAGACGCTTCCCCGCCCGCTACGCAGCACCCAAAAAAGACAATTCAATCGCATGACAGCAGCACGAACGGCTATCATGTATCCACGAATAAGAACAATCAGTTCAGGCAGGGGGAATCGCGTGATCGATTTCGACGCGGCATGGCGCCATTTGCAACAAACGACCAAGGCGCCCGACGACTGCCAGCGATGGAACAAAAAGGCCGCACGCTACGATTCCCGCGATGCGAAAAACCTCTACGCCGAGGCATTCGTCGAGCTCGCAGGCGTGCAACCTGGCGAAACGATATTCGACATGGGTTGCGGAACGGGAACGCTCGCCGCAGAAATGGCCACACGCGGCCATAAGGTCATCGTGGGCGATTTCAGCAGCGGAATGCTCGCAAAACTGCGCGAGAACATGGCCCTTCGCGACATCAAGGTCGCCGAGAGCCTCGGCGCGCTCACGCCGGGCAGCGTTTTCCCTTTGCGCATGAGCTGGGAGGACGATTGGAGCCAATTCGGCCTTCGCGAGAACATGACCGATGTCGCATTCGCATCGCGCTCCATCGCGGTTGCCGACCTGCGAAGCGCGCTGCGCAAGCTTTCCTCTATCGCGCGACGTCGCTGCTGTATCACCATGACCACCGGCACATCCCCACGCGTCGACGCCCGCGTGCTTGCCGAACTCGGCGTTGGCGCCGAGCTCAATCGCGATTACATCTACGCGTTCGGCATGCTCGCCCAAGCGGGATTCGAGCCCGAAGTGCGATACATCCATTCTTCTCGAAAAGATTCATTTGAATCGGAAGACGACGCTTTCGGAGACTTCTCGCAGATGATTGACATCGGCGCACCAACCCTGAGCGAAGTCGAGCGGCTTCAGGCGCAAGCCAACCTTCGCGAATGGCTTGCAAAGCACCTCGTTAACAACCCCGAAGCTGGCATGCCCGATAAAAAGGGTTATCCACAGGGGCCTCTCACGCTCGATTATCAGCGCATCGTCCCATGGGCGTTCATCTCATGGAACGCGAAAGACGGCCAACTGTAGCCGCGCATCAAGAAATATCGTGAGCGCCAAGGCGCCCGCGTCGCACAAGAAAGGGACTGTCCATGACAAAAATGATTTCTTTGGAGGAGGCACGCGAGCTCGTGCTCTCGCGCGTGACGCCGCTCGAGGCGGAAACCGTTGACCTGCTCGACGCCGCAGGGCGCGTTGCCGCCGCCGATTTGAAAAGCGACATCGACGTAAGCCCGTTCGCCCATGCGGCCATGGATGGCTACGCTGTGCGCCGATGCGACCTCGCGGGAGCTACAGCCGAATCGCCCATAACGCTCGAAGTAATCGACGAAATACCTGCGGGCGGCGTATTCGAGGGCACCCCGCAGGCTGGCCAGTGCGTGCGCATCATGACAGGTGCTGCCCTTCCGAGCTGCTTTGACGCCGTAGTGAAGTACGAAATCGTGAGCATGATGGAAGGCGACGGAAAGCCCGGCGGTCGCGTGGCATTTTCCGCGCAGCCCAAAGAACGCGACAACGTGCGCGAAGCAGGCGAAGAGGCTCGCGCAGGCGAAATCGTCGTGAACAAGGGCGAAGCAATCACGACCGCAGGCGTCGGCTTTTTGGCCGGCTGCGGAGTGCTGCGGGTGCCGGTTTATCGCAAACCGCGCGTGGCCATCATCCCCATTGGCAGCGAGCTCGTGCCGCCGAGCGAGAATCCTGGCCCTGGCCATATTCGCAATTCGAACAGCTACGCCCTCGCGGCATGCGCCAAAGCGGCCGGTTGCGAAGCGGATATGTTCGACATCGTGTCCGACGACGAAGCCGCCCTCGAAGCCGCCGTTCGCGAAGCGGCGGCAACGCATGATTTCGTGGTCACTTCGGGCGGCGCCTCAAACGGCGACTTCGACTTCATCAAACCCGTCGTGGAACGCGCGGGCGAATTGCTCATGACCACCGTGAACATGCGCCCTGGAAAAGCCCAAACATTCGGCATCGTCGACGGCACGCCGGTGTTCGGCCTGCCCGGCAACCCAGCTGCCGCCTATATGGGCTTCGAGCTCATCATTCGCGCGGGCCTGCTCAAAATGCAGGGCCGCACCGCGTTCGAGCACCCCACGATTGTCGCAAAGCTTACCTGCGACAAGAAAAAGAAGGATCCCCGCCGACTCTTCATGCGCGCCACGCTTTCCCATGGCGAATCGGGCGAGCTTCTCGTAACGCCCGCAAAGAACCAGAGCTCTGGTCTTTTCGGCCCTATCCAGAAAACGAACTGCATGGCCGTTTTGCCCGAAGGGGCGCAAGACGCCCACGCAGGCGACGAGATAGCCTGCGTGCTTTTGGATGTCGCCGAAGGAACCGTTATCTAATTCCGCGGGGCCCGACAACCGGCCACTTGACGATGTTGTCGGGCCCACTCGAGACGACCCCTCCTCAGACGAGACAACCTCTTCCCCTTTAACGCAAAAGTCTCAAGCAGACATCACAGATTCTCCGATTATGCTCCCTAGCGCGCGACGCCGCCCACCGTGGCAGCACAAAGCAAAAATCCATTCGACTGGCTATCCGACCCCCTCAAGAAAGGCAATCTCATGACTCTTAAATTTGCCATTATCACGTGCTCCGACACGCGTTCCATGAAGGAAGACACCGCTGGCGCGGCCCTCGAAGAGCTTATTAAGAAAGAAGGCTGGGAGGTTGCCAGCCACATTGTCGTCCAAGACGACCGCGTGCTTATCGCAGGCAGCATTCTCGAAGCCTGCGATGAAATTGGTGCCGACATCGTACTCACCTGCGGCGGAAGCGGCCTTTCGCCGCGCGATGTAACGCCTGAAGCCACGCGCGACGTGTGCAACCGCGAGGTTCCCGGCATTGCCGAGGCCATGCGCTATCACAGCCTGCAAATCACGCCTTACGCAATGCTGTCGCGCGCCATCGCCGCACAGCGCGGCAACACGCTCGTCATCAATCTTCCGGGCAGCGAAAAAGCCGCGCGCGAAAACTGGGAAGGCATCGTGAGCGCACTTGGCCATGCGGGCCATATGATGGCCGGCGAAGGTCACGATAACTAAGGTCACGATAACTAAGGGCTCGACGCCTTCAACGCGTGGCAACCAACCTGCTAAATGCTCTAGGCATTTAGCAGGTTTCTGGAGCACTATTTGCGTTCCCACAAGCCCGTCTTGCCGCCATCTTTCTTCAGCAGACGCACGTCCATGATTTCCATGCCGCGATCGACCGCCTTGCACATGTCATATACGGTAAGACACGCCACGCTTGCAGCAGTCAGCGCCTCCATCTCAATGCCCGTCTTGCCTGTAACGCCGCATGTCGTCGTAATATGAATGCCCACGCGCCCATCTTCACGTTCACCAGCCAAAACGGGTTCGCAACTCACCTTCGCCTTCGTAATCATAAGCGGGTGGCACATCGGAATAAGCTCGCTCGTCTTCTTCGCCGCCATTACACCCGCCACGCGTGCGCACGCCAGAACATCGCCTTTCGCCGCCGTGCCTGACGTAATAAGCTCGAGAGTCTCGGGCTTCATCGAAATAAAGCCTTCCGCAACGGCAATGCGCTCGGTGTCGGCCTTCTGAGAAACGTCCACCATGCGGACGTCGCCCTTCTCATCAATATGCGTAAGCTTCTCTTCCGCCATATCGCTTTCCTCCAAACCAACGGGTCAAAGGGACATTCCCTTTGACCTAAACCCCAACGATTAATTTGCAGCATCAAACAAAAGAAACGGAGTTCTCGGAGAGAGCCGAGGGCCCCGCGAAGACCGTCGGTGTTCATTCATGCCCTTCATTCTAAAATGAAACACCACCTTGAACATGACTTAATGTCATGTTCAATACCTCACTAGGCGGCCGAGCGGCCGCGCCGAGCTCGCGAAGCGAGCCGGCATTCGGCGCATAGTGAGCGAAGCGAACGGTAGCCGACCGTGGTCTTCGCCGGCCCTCGGCTTCCTCCGAGAACGGCCAGGTCTATCCGCCAATTTGCGACATGCCGCGCTCGGTTCCGACTTTGTCGTGATGGTCGTCGGGCTTAGCACCCAACGCTTCCATAAGCACCGCGCGAATCGCATCGTCGCCACCGTCGCCGCGAAGCGCTGCACGCATATCGTATTCAACATCCGAGAACAGGCACGGACGAATCTTCCCATCGGCCGTCATACGCAAACGATTGCACTCGCTGCAAAAATGGCGCGAAAGCGGGCTAATGAACCCAACCGTTCCCCGGGCGCCCGGAAACATGAAGTAGCGCGCGGGACCCCACCCTTTCGGCTTCTCATCGCCCGCCGCCACAAGCGTCGGCAAACCTTCGGCCTTAGCCCGCTCATTAATAACGTCGAACAGCTCTTCGCTCGGAATCACGTCCTCGCGGCCCCATCCGCACCCATGTGAACCAGCGCTTTCGCCTACAGGCATATATTCGATAAAGCGCATATGCAAAGGGCGATCGATCGTCATCTTCGCAAACGCCAGAAAATCCTGTCCCAGGCTGCGAACCGTTACGGCGTTCACCTTCACGGGGTCAAACCCCGTAGCGAGCGCGGCTTCGATTCCGTCGAGCGCCTCGTGCAGCTCGCCTCGACGCGTGATGTAACGAAACTGCTCAGGGTCAAGTGTATCAAGCGAAATATTCACGCGCGAAAGGCCCGCCGACGCGAGCTCTTCTGCGTACTTCGGCAGAAGCACGCCGTTGGTGGTGAGGGAAACGTCATCGACACCGGGGGTCTCATGAATGGCGCGAACCAAGTCAACCGCACCCTTGCGCACCAAGGGCTCACCGCCCGTCAAACGGAACCGTTTAATGCCCATGGTCGCCGCAACGCGAACCACACGCTCAATTTCTTCAAGGCTCAAAATATCGGAATGGCACAGCGACGTCACGCCATCAGCCGGCATGCAATAAATGCAGCGGTAATTGCATCTGTCCGTCAGCGAGATGCGCATATAGTCGATCACGCGCCCGTGCGAATCTTTCATGAAGGCCCCCTTCGACGGATCGCGCGCCCCCACGCGCCACCCAGGCTATCTTTCCTGGAATTATACCCTCGCAAGAACAAAGAACCCCCGCCGCGACTTAATTCGGTCGACGTTTCAGCATGAAACAAACTCATATGTCACGAAATGCGTTCTGCTGCGCTATCGCGATACGAGGTACATGCTTTCCGTTGGTATCTCGATAAGCAGCTCATCGCCCTCTTCAGGAAGCTCACTCGCAGCAACGGCCAACTTATCGACCTTCCATTGCAAATGGAGCTTCAAGAATTTCATCGACTCGTCTTCTTCGGCAATGTCACGCTCGATTTGCTCATTGTGATCGTGGTCGAGGAATGAGAGCATGACCGATCGCTCGAAGCGCGAATCACTTACGCGGTCGGCGCGCATACGAAAGACGTTTTCGCCCAAGCTGCTCGCACGCTTCAGGAAGAATGCGCGCACACCGAACCACCGCACATCGCGAGGCACGGGCTTCGTTGAAGCGAGCGTGATACCCCAATCGGGCAGGTGCACGTGCGCATCGTCGACATACTCGGCAGGCGTCGTATTCTTGCAGCCCGATAGCTTAATCGCGGCAAGGCTCTGCGGGTCATTGACGACGTTTTCTTTGGGCCCGATTTCCATAATATGTCCGGCCTCGACGACCGCAATGCGATCGCAGAAGCGAAACGCCTCGTCGATATCATGGCTCACATAGAGAATCGTCCCCTTGAATTGCTCGAACAAACCGATGAGATTCTGTTCAAGCGAGCTTTTCAAATGCGAATCAAGCGCCGAAAACGGCTCATCGAGCATAAGAATCCCCGGCCGCGCCGCAAGCATGCGAGCAAGCGCCACGCGCTGCTGCTGCCCACCCGAAAGCTGCACGGGATAGCGCTTCTCCATTCCCAAAAGGCCAAAACGCTGCATCTGCTCACGAATCGCCTCTGCACGCTCGGCCGCAGTGACGCCCTTCGGCAGGCCCGCCGCCACATTCTGTTCAATGGTCAAATTCGGAAACAGCATGTAATTCTGAAACAGCAACGCCGTTTTTCTCTGCTGGGGAGAAAGGTCGACCTTGGCCTTTTTGCCGGGCGCCTTGTCGAAAAACACCGTGTCGTTCACTATGATCTTGCCCGCATCGGGCTTTTCGATTCCTGCAATCGATCGCATCGTGAGCGACTTACCGCACCCCGATGCGCCCAAAAGGCCAAGCGTTTCATCGCCGGCAGAAAACTGCTGGCTTAAATGGAAACCCCTGAACTTCTTCTCGATATCCACCTCAAGACTCAAAGCCAAGCCTTTCTCGCACTCATACCATGCCCCACAATTACCGCAGATGCGACGCCGCACACCGCCGTATCAAAACACCGCGCTTAATTTCCCTCGCGTTTACGGTATTTCGTAGTTCGGCTGCTCCATAAGTTGATGAACAAAATCACCACGAAGCTGAAGGCGATAATAACGGCGGTCCAGAACCACGCAACGGAATCGTTGCCATTCATCCACTCAAAGTAAATGGCGATAGGAATCGTGCGCGTAACGCCCAGATAATTGCCAGCGAGGAACAGAGTAGCGCCAAATTCTCCGAGTGCACGTGCGAACGAAAGCACGGCGCCCGCGGCAATGCTGCTCCATGAGAGCGGCAGCATCAAGCGAACGAAAATCTTCGCGTTGCTCCACCCCAATGTGCGCGCCGCGTCGAGCATATTCGCGTCCAAGCTCTCGAATGCACCCAAAGCGTTTCGATACATGAGCGGGAACGCCACCACCACAGCCGCAATAACGCATGCCGTGGGGCTGAAAATCAGGGGGAAACCGATATCGATCCAGAACTGGCCAAACGCCGTATTGCGACCGCAAAGGTACAAAAGCAAAAAGCCGCATACCGTGGGAGGCAGTACCATGGGAATCGTGAAAACCACATCGCAGATGTTTTTCGCGCGCGGCGAAATATTAAGGCAGAAATAGGCTGCTACCAGGCCTAAAACGAAGATGAACACAATCGCGATACCCGTCGTGCGAAGCGACACCCACAAAGGGCTCCAGTCCAAGTTGGACAGGAATTCGCCAATAGCCGCGAAGCCCGTCGCCTGCTCTTCAATAACGACGTCGCCCTTCTGAGCGGGGCAACCAAAATCGGCGAATGAAGGCTTGAAATAATTCTCGTTCTCGCTGTCGGTCAAATCATTTCCGTCAACTCCGATAACGAACACGTACGTTTTACCGGAAACCTCTTGATCGAATTCGAAGCGAACGGTACCCTCCTCAAATACCTTATCGCTCGTGAAATACCACGTATCGAAACTGGAGAGCGCCCTCGATCCGGCCGCCTGCCCCGCATCGAGGGCCACGAACATCGCCTTGAGCGACGCCTGGTCGGCAGACGACGTCAAATCGATGTCCAAATCCTTTGCAATTTTTTCAGGCACATAGGCGACCACATAATCGTCGCCCGCGACGAGCTGCGCGCACGTTCCCGCATCGCGTCCGACCAAATACGAGTACCCATGGTATTCGCCATCGATGTCTCGATTCGTACCTTTTTGGGCTCGGGAAAAATCGCCTATCGCAAAACTGCTGTTTTCCGACTCGGCCGCGTCGCCGTTCTTCGAGATGGTCACGCCCGTTGTATCAACCGAAGAATCGGACGCAGCGGCGCTCGAAGCCGTACTCGAGACATTCGGCGTATCCACGTCGCCAAGCGCGTCGTCGGCAAATGCGACGCCAAACGGAATCGCGACCGAAAGCGCGATTGCCGCCGCAGCAAGCCTTGCGAGAAGCGTCTTTGCTTTATGCATATCCATTCCCCACTACGAAAGAGGATGGGCACATAATGCGCCCATCCTCATCACATGCTTTTCTGGCACGTAAGCTTTCAAGCAGTTATTAGGCCAGCTCGAAGCCCCACTTCTGCCAAATCTCCTGAGCCTTCTCGCTGTTCTGGCACCAATCCAGGAATTCCTGGGTTGCTTCAACGTTCTTGCTCTGAGAGGTGATGGCGCCAGGGTACACAATGTTCTTGTGAGTATCGGCAGGAACGGTGCCAACGATTTCAACGCCACCAAAACGGTACACATCAGAAGTGTACACAAACGCCACGTCGACATCCCCAGACTGGGCATGCTTGCACACGTTGCCTACGGAAGTATCAAGAACAGGATTGTAGCCCTCGGCGAACGCGCCCTTCTTGCCAGAGATGTCTTTGCCGGTCTTACCCTCGTCATCGCCAGAAGGAACATACACACCAACCGTGGAAAGGGCCTGGTCGGCATAGTTGCCAGCAGGAACAGATTCGTCACCGACGCAGAACGTGTACTTGCCATCGGCGATATCCTGCAGCGTGACGTCCTTAAGGCCGCTGCCTTCCTTGGAGACAATCACGAGGTCATTCTTGAACATGTCGACGCGCGTGCCCTCGTCAACGTAGCCCTCTTTGGCCGCAGTGTCCATGGAGCTCTTCGAGGCGGAAATCAGCAGGTCGGCATAGGAGCCCGCACCGAGCATTTCATTCAGCTCGCCCGAGGACTTGTACTGCGTGTCGGCAAACGTGACATTGCTGTGGCCATCCTCGATGTAGGCAGCCTGAACTTCTTCCATCGCCTTGGAGAGCGAATTCGCCGCAAAAACCTGCAGCTCTACCGGTTCGGCCGTGGTTTCAGTTGCCGCCTTCTCGTCGGTCGCTTCTTCAGATTTCTGCTCAGACGAGCAGCCCACCATCGCGACCATGGCCGTAAGGGCGGCAGCAAGCGCGAGAATGGAGAGTTTCTTCCATGCCTTAGCCATGAAATTCCCTTCCCTCGATAGACATGGGTCCCACCCGTCCCTTGAGTGGGCCTTTCTTCAGAAATACCCCATTGGTACGAGATGGTACATAACGTGACGTATTTCATGCGGTTTATTCTCTATCGAGTATATTCTAATGTCAAGAAGTTATCCACAGTTTGAAATATTATTTTTACAGAGAAATAAAGGCTCCACCTGGCAACCGCGTCGCATGCGCCGCACGGCCGCAAGCCGCAAAGCCCCATCGACCGCACCTCGATTATTCAGTCGAAGAATAGTCTTCCCCTCTTTCGGACCTGCGCAAAGGCGTACAATACATTCAAGCAGGCGTACGCGCCAACGCGCATTTCGCACCCACAAGCTGTCCTGTCCAACAACACCGCACCGTCGAAGGGGCCACCATGGTTACGCTCGATGATATTTCTCCCCACGTCAAACTCAGTATTGGCAACGATGAGGCCAATGCCGTTTTCGGTCGAGGCGTCGCCATGCTTTGCCGTGGCGTACGCGACGATGGCTCCCTCAACAAAGCCGCCAAGAACATGGGCATGGCCTACAGCAAAGCCTGGCGAATCATGAAGCAAACCGAGGAAGCTTTCGGCTTTAACCTCATCAATCGCGACGGCGCACACGGGTCGACGCTCACAAAGGAAGGAACGCTTCTCCTTTCCGCATTCGAGCAACTTGAACGCGATGTCAGCACCTACGCCGAATGTCATTTGCCCGAAATCTTTAAAACGCTCTAACGGCCGAGCACGATTCCCTTGAACACGACGAGAGGGGAGGCGCTACAATCGCCTCCCCTCTCGTTTCTTTATACGTATTACACCAACTCAGCCAAGGGGCGAGATCGCCCAAATCGACGCCCGCTCGCAACGCCCACGCCAAGAAGACGTAATCCCGTTGCCTACTTACGCAGAATCAAGCGCCTCATTCAGGCCGCCGTTCTTCCCAAGCAGGCCATCCATTCGGACGACCGCTGTCACCTACGCGACAATAGCGCGACTACCTATCCCCTTCGGCCATGATGGTCGCCTCAATATGGGCAAGTTCTTCCGGGGTATTCACATTGATGAAGCATCCACGTTCAGGAACCGCTTCAGTTACCTCGGCCGACATAAACGGCCGCAAGTTCACCAAATCGAAAAAGTCCTTTGCACGAACGCAACCGCGGCTGAGCGCTTCATGCGTTGCCTCCAAGCAGGAATTCGTACGATACACCGCATGAAATGGCTCATATCCAAATTTATTGCATGGAACCACGGCATCTACGCGTTCGGAATGCGCCACGGCCGCCTCGGCAATCGCCAATTGCGGCGAAGCGAACACCATATCGCATGCAATGACGGCAACAAGCGAATGGGACGCCGCTCCAAATGCCGTGGCCAACCCTTGAAGAGACCCTCGCTTCTCGAACGAATCGGGAACGAGCTTCAAAGGACACGGGATGTCCAAATCGCCCAAGAATCCAAGACGCGATGCCTCGTTCGTCGTAACAACCAACTCGTCAGCCGCGCAGGCAACTCTCTCAACAATGCGCGTGAGAAGCGGCTCTCCCAAGAAGGGAACCGTCGCCTTGCTTTGTCCCATGCGACGTGATTCCCCACCCGCCTGAATGGCGACGGTAAGTTTCGGACGAACATAGACAGCCTGCAAGAAATCGGCAATTCCTTCAATATCCTCTAACGAAAACGAGGGCGTGCCCCTTCTTTTCGCCGCTGCGTGCACGCTTTCCATATTGCTCACAACGGCGACCGGAGTCACGCCACGCACCGTACCGATTTCGCAGTATTCCTCGGCGGCAGGAAGGTCGCGATCGTTTCCCGAACGCAGCACTTCAATCACATCAAGGCCGCTTTGGCGAAAACCCTCGACGATCACCAAATCATGGTCTGGCATGCTCGAAACGATATCGTCGCATTCAATTTCATGGTTGAGTTCAGTGATACGAGCCATGCGCGTCGGGGAAACCACAACCACATCTCGAGAACCGGCTTCGCGGTGTCGATACGAATCCTTTCCCGGCACGTCGATATCGAAATCACAATGGCCGTGATGCTTAATCGACCCGATATCAAGCCCCCGCGAAACAAGCTCGGCAATCACTCGAACAAGCAATGTTGTTTTACCCGAGTTATGGCGACCGACGAAAGCAACAGCTGGACTTGGACGATGAATGTGCCCATCGCGCTTCGCGCACTCCTCCGACGATTCGCCCGAAGCTGCGCCCAATGAAACTTTATTCATAATTCTCGTGCTCGACAACAAGGTCATTCTTGATAATGCCCACAAGCTGCTGCAAAGCATCGACAGCGTGCGGGCGAATATCCGCACCGATAAGAACATACATAATAGAGTCGCCGACTTTCAGCGTGCCTTCGTTAAGCCACACGCGAATATAGAAAACGCCGGGAAGCTTACGAGCGGCTTTAACAGCCTCGATCAAGCCATCGGTATTGTACGAGAAGTCGATTGTCGCAACCTTGCCAAGAGCCGCACCCTCGGCTGCTTCGGCAGCATTCGTCGCACGCACCTGAGCGCGCGGCGTCTCTCGAACAATGCCATTATGGGTGAGGTACATACCCACCATGGAAGCATTCGGATCTTGCTTCGCCTTATTGAGCCACGCGTCCATTGAAGGCTCAGCGCCGGCATCGATGCGCCAGCCGGGTCCCAAATCTACCGCAACATCAAATCCTTGATCATTGCAAGCGATATCAGAAATGTCGTTCATCGTCATGATTTCCCCTTTCCGCCCCTCATAGAGGCTTCATAACGTCTATAGGTCAATAATACCTAAATGACAACAGAGCACGGGCTAAAAAGAAAACGCAAAGTGTAAAAGAGGTATCAGTCTCTCCATAAGACAGCAACTCGTAAGAGGCAATACGAAGCATGCAGTAAAACGAATGAACCAGAAAGCAAGGGGGCTTCTTTCGGGAACTCAAACACACTGGAATGAACTGAAGCTTGGAGCAGGCCGCAAGGCGACATGCCGTAAAACAGCACAACAAAAAATAAAAGGCCGAAAGGCCCGATGAAATGCGGAAACGCCCTGCATGAGCGCGACGCCCTGTCCTCCCGCAGCCTGGCGCTGCAGTACTTTCGGCGAAGGCGGGCTTAACTGCCGAGTTCGGAATGGGATCGGGTGATCCCCGCCTCTGTGGTCGCGCTCATGCAGGGCGCTCTCGCCCGCATATGCAAAACTGGATATTACTGTTTCTCACCAAGCGTGTCAAGGGCATAGCGATAACCACCGCTGCCGTAATTAAGCGCTTTCGAAACGCGAGCAATCGTCGTCGCAGAGGCACCCGTCGCTTCAGCAATGGCAGTGTATGGCTTACCGGCATCGAGCAAACGAGCAACCGAAAGACGCTGCGATGTTTCTTTCATTTCACGAATCGTGAACAGGTCTTCGCACAGAGCGTAAAGTTGATCCTTGTCAGACATAGAAGAAAGGACCTCAAGCAGGTCTTCGACCTCGGGAGTACGCAAGTTGCTCATCAATCCATCCTCTCTGTATTCGTGAAACTATACTATTGTACTGCAGCTCACTAAAGTATGGCCGCAAAATAAAACCGCCACAACGGCGGTATTTTCTCGTAAACGGCGCTTTGAACGAAGCGACAAAAAAAGGGCATAAGCCCTGGAAATATGCGGAAGCGCCCTGCATGAGCGCGACGCCCTGTCCTCCCGCAGCCTGGCGCTGCAGTACTTTCGGCGAAGGCGGGCTTAACTGCCGAGTTCGGAATGGGATCGGGTGATCCCCGCCTCTGTGGTCGCGCTCATGCAGGGCGCTCTCGCCCGCATGCCGGTCATCGCAGGCGCCCTGAGGGCCGCATGGCGACCGAAGCGAAGGATCCATCCGTTCCAGGCCCCGCCCTTCCTCTCAGGGAGGATGGGTGCAAGGGCTCGCCCTATTAGTACCGCTCGCCTGAACGCCTCGCGGCGCTTGCAGCTGCGGCCTATCGACCACGTGTTCTACATGGGGGCTTACCGAAGGGAGAACTCATCTCGGAGACGGCTTCCCGCTTAGATGCCTTCAGCGGTTATCCGTTCCGGGCGTGGCTAGCCGGCCGTGCCGTTGGTCGACAACCGGGACACCAGAGGCCCGTCCGCCCCGGTCCTCTCGTACTAGGGGCAGCCCTCCTCAATTCTCCTGCGCCCGCGGAGGATAGGGACCGAACTGTCTCACGACGTTCTGAACCCAGCTCGCGTACCGCTTTAATGGGCGAACAGCCCAACCCTTGGGACCTGCTCCAGCCCCAGGATGCGATGAGCCGACATCGAGGTGCCAAACCTTGCCGTCGATGTGGACTCTTGGGCAAGATCAGCCTGTTATCCCCGGAGTACCTTTTATCCGTTGAGCGACGGCCCTTCCACTCGGGGCCGCCGGATCACTAGAGCCGACTTTCGTCCCTGCTCGGCTTGTCTGCCTCGCAGTCAGGCCCGCTTGTGCTCTTGCGCTCCGCGGACGGTTGCCGACCGTCCTGAGCGGACCTTGCGCGCGCCTCCGTTACTCTTTGGGAGGCGACCGCCCCAGTCAAACTGCCCGCCTGGCACGGTCCCCGGGCCGTCCCCGGGTTAGGCCGCCGACGCGACGGGGGCAGTATTCCAAGGTCGGCTCCGCCCGGGCTGGCGCCCGGGCTTCGCAGCCTCCTGCCTATCCTCTACGCGCCGCGCCTGCGGCCAATGCCAAGCTGCAGTAAAGGTTCACGGGGTCTTTCCGTCCTTCCGCGGGGAATCCGCATCTTCACGGATAATGCAATTTCGCCGGGCCCATGGTCGAGACAGCGCCCAAGTCGTTGCGCCGTTCGTGCAGGTCGGAACTTACCCGACAAGGAATTTCGCTACCTTAGGACCGTTATAGTTACGGCCGCCGTTTACCGGGGCTTGGGTTCACCGCTTCGCCAAAGGCTAACGGATCCCCGTGACCTTCCGGCACCGGGCAGGCGTCAGACCCTATACTTCGCCTCGCGGCTTGGCAGAGTCCTGTGTTTTTGGTAAACAGTCGCTTGGGCCCTTTCGCTGCGGCCCCCCGGCGCTTCCCGGGCGAGCCGGTACACGCTGGGGGGCGTCCCTTCTCCCTAAGTTACGGGACGATTATGCCGAGTTCCTTGACCATGGTTGCCCCGATCGCCTCGGAATGCTCTTCCTACCCACCTGTGTCGGTTTTGGTACGGGCGGCGTGGGCGCTGCCTAGGGATTTTTCTAGGAGGCATGGAATCCGCGACTTCGCCGTGCGGCTCGTCTCGCGTCTCGGGATATGTGGGGACCGGATTTCCCTGGGCCCCTCCCTACGCGCTTTCACGGGGACGTCCAGAACCCCGCTCGCGTATCCTTCCCCGTCGTCCCATCGGTCGTAGCGCGCCCGCGCCGGCACGGGAATGTCTGCCCGTCGTGCATCGGCTGCGCCTTGCGGCCTCGCCTTAGCTCCCGGCTGACCCTGGGGGGATTAGCCTCGCCCAGGAAACCTTGGGTTTTCGGCGGAGCGGTTTCTCGCCGCTCTCTCGCTACTCATGCCTGCATCCTCACTTCCATGCCGTCCACCGGGGCTCGCGCCTCCGGCTTCGCCCGGCATGGAAAGCTCCCCTACCAATCAAATAAATGATTCCGCCGCTTCGGCGCCGTGCTTGAGCCCCGCGCATTGTCGGCGCGCCCCCACTCGACCAGTGAGCTGTTACGCACTCTTTGAATGCAT
>OLVX01000571.1_pt1 | contig 36017 bp, 27 predicted proteins | sample 1673271 | NCBI WGS metagenome assembly OLVX01 (sample SAMEA3178939, study PRJEB25190) | human gut metagenome | biome: human gut; feature: human-associated habitat; material: faeces | place: Austria | collected 2013
CCCTACGGGCACTCCCCCTATATGGCTGTGCCGCACAGGGGGAGAGGATTGAAAAGTAGTCTTTCTCCCTATGTTGTTTTGTAGCTCCTCGTAAGGCTGCGGGACACGGCAGGGGAGGAGGTTAAAATATCTTTCCGATAGTGGAATGTGAATCCTCTGCTGTTTTAAGGATTGGCTTTGCCAAGAGGATAATTTCGTGGGATTATTTGCAGAGCCGTGTAACTATTTATAATTTTGTGACATAGTTTATCTGGAATGGCAAAAAAAGAAAATACCGATAGGTGGTTTATCTGTATCTCTCGTTTGTGGGTGGTGGCGTTTGTCGCTTTTCCTTTGTTGTGGAGTGCGTGTTCGGGGCCTAAGAACGAAGTGGTGAAGGGATTCGAAGATGCCGCGGAAGTTCCTACGTTGCGTATAACTTCATACATCCCGGGTATTGGTCACAATCTGCAGGAACACAGCGTGGTTCTGATCCGTGGCGGCCGTGTTAAGGACCTGCCGGGTGTTCGTTACCACATCATCAGAGGCACTTTGGATGCTCAGGGCGTTGCAAACAGAATGCAGGCTCGTTCCAAGTACGGTGCGAAAAGACCGAAGGCTGGCAAGAAGTAAGATCTTTTTTCGATCTGCAACTTACCGACAAAAATCAGGGGCAGCGTGAAAACTGCTCCGGCGTAACAGGAAAACTGAGATCACCACGGGAACTGTGGAGATTTGAATATAGATTGGCGCCAGTTCGGGTGCCGGCGTATTCCTCTCCATTGGCCCTACGGTCGGCGGAAATTCCGCCCGATTGAGTACCTGTGAATTCATGAATTATTGTGAAGGAGGGAAGCGAAAATGCCAAGAAGAGGTAAAATCGCAAAACGTGACGTGCTGGAGGATCCGATTTACAACTCCAAGCTCGTAACCCGTCTTATCAACAATGTAATGGTAGACGGCAAGAAGGGTGTTGCCCAGAAGATTGTTTACGGTGCATTTGATATTGTCGCTGAAAAGACCGGCAAGGACGCACTGGAAATGTTCCAGGAGGCTATGGACAACGTAATGCCTGTTCTGGAAGTTAAGGCTCGCCGTATGGGCGGTGCCACATATCAGGTTCCGATGGAAGTTCGTCCGGAACGCCGTCAGACTCTGGGACTGCGTTGGATCACCAAGTATTCCAGACTGCGGAACGAAAAGACCATGAAGGAGCGTCTGGCAGGAGAGATTCTCGATGCACTGAACAACACCGGCGGTGCCTGCAAGAAGCGTGACGATACACACAAGATGGCAGAAGCAAACAAGGCGTTTGCACACTACCGCTGGTAAGCACTTTGTGCTGCTGTATAAGGAGGATCATCTATGGCTAGAGATTGTTCCCTGGAAAAAACCAGAAATATCGGTATCATGGCTCACATCGATGCCGGTAAAACAACAACAACAGAACGTATCCTGTTCTATACCGGTATCAACCATAAGATCGGTGAAACCCACGAGGGTGCATCGACTATGGACTGGATGGAACAGGAAAAGGAAAGAGGTATTACCATTACCTCCGCTGCAACCACTGCATACTGGGGTGGTCACAGAATCAACATCATCGACACACCCGGTCACGTTGACTTCACTGTAGAAGTAGAACGTTCTCTGCGTGTATTGGATGGAATTTCTTTACAAGTAGATGCTAGTCTAATTTTTTCTTCAAGCTCATCAATCATCTTATCGATCTGTGCTTTGTTTTCCACAAACTTTGTTTTTGTCATTTTACCAAGTTTATACTTTTCAAAGTCAGACATTTTTTTATCTTGAAGTTTTGTAATATTTCTTTCTAAATCTTTCAAATTGATCTCTTGTTCTTTTTTCGTTTCAACCTCCCCATATTTTTCTTTAATAAGAGATAGTACTTGTTCCTCTAACAACTCTACTCTTGAGCCTTTATGCTCAACATTGTTACATGTGCAAATCCTACATCTAAAATACTTAAAGACTTTAGCACTTCCATCTTTCCTTACATGCTTTGATTGAGCAAAACTTAGCAAATGATTACAAGTAGGACATCTTGCAAAACCTTGCAAGGGTGATTTCGTTCGCCATGGATAATCAGTATTTTTACCTTTGATAAACCTTTTGCTCTCTCTTATTTTTTGAACCTTATCAAAGACTTCTTTTGCTATGATGGCTTCATGATGATTTTCTACTCTACCCCATTCTTCCTTGGGGTTCATCTTAAAACTGCCCAGATTTAAAACAGATCTCTCTTGCATGTTGTATACATATGTTCCAGTATAATTTTCATTTGATAAAATATGTATCACTGTGCCAAAAGTCCAAGTCGGTTCTTCTCTTGTTTCTGTAGAGATGATATTAAACTTGTAATCCATCTTAGTTAATTCGGACTTTCGTTTATTGGGTGTTGGGATATTTTCTTCATTCATTATCATAGCAATCTTTCTCATGGATAATCCCTCAAGTGCTAAATCGAATACTTTCTTAACAATCCAAGCTGTTTCTTTATCTACAATAACTTTATGTTTATCATTTGGGTCTTTCATATAACCAAGAGGAGGACTCCAGGCAAGAAATTTTCCTTGTTTTTTTAATTCATTGGCTACCGTCTTCACCTTTTGCGAAATATCTTTTGAATAAAAGTCATAAAGTAAACCTTTAAACTGAATATCGAGATCTGTTCCATTGCCCTTTTCTTTGGCGCTGTCATATCCATCATTGATTGCTATAAAACGAACACCCATAAAAGGAAAGATATTCTCAAGGTAATCACCTAGAACAATGTAATCTCTCATAAATCTTGATAAATCCTTAACGATGATTGTTTTGACTGTTCCATTTTTCACTTCATCCAGCATTCTTTGAAACGATGGTCTTTTGTCATTTGTTCCACTATATCCATCATCAACAAATTCTTCTCTTTGAAATCCTTTGAACTCATCACATCTATCAAGATAATCCTTTAAAAGGATTCTTTGATTTATAATGCTCTCACTTTCGTCCTTTTTCATTTGATCTTCCACAGATAATCGGATATAAAGGGCTATTTTACTCATCTAAAACACCCCCCAATCAGATTTTCTAGTTCAAATTTAAAGACAATTTCAAATTCATGAGTCGCATATACAATAACCTTTTCCACTAAGCCATGAATTAAATCACTTGATGGTTTTTTGATGTTTCTACTTTTGAATAAATCGTTAATCCACCTAATTGATGTTTTCTTTTCTTTTTCTAAGTCTTTAGCTGCATTATCAATGGCAACAATTTCATTATTTATTGTACCAATATGACTCATTGCGATTTCTCTTTTAAGCATATAGCTATCTTTATCAATTTTTCCCAGACTATAATCTTCGTAAGCTTTTTGAATTTGCATTTCTTCTTTTTCCAACTTACCTTTTAATTTAGAAATATCTTTCATCGTTTCACTGAGGCTTTCATTGAATTTACTAGATACTCTATTGATTAAATTATCTTTACTTATAGCCTTTAAGATACATTCGGAAACTTTATCAGCAATCGCTTTATCTAAATCTTTTTCCAAAATAAAGACTCTTTTTTCATTGTCTATTCGACCAGTGCATGTATCATTTTGAAAAGAATAATATAGCCTGTCATGATTCTTGCCATAGATTCTCGTTCTTCGATAAAGTTCTTTACCTGTTGCATGATTAAAAACCAAGCCTTTATATCTATTTTCGGAATCTCTTTTAAAATCATGTGGTTTTGCTGAAAATGGATGCTTTTCTAATCTTTCTTTTCTTATTTTTTGAACTTTCTCAAAATCCTCTTTAGAAATAATTGGCTCATGAGCATTTTCGCAAATGATATATTGGTCTTTGTCCACAAAGTGTTGTTTAATCCCTTTAGCTAGATTTTGTTGTTTCACTCCTTGAACTAAAGTACCAGTATAAACTCGATTAGTCAGCATTTTAGAAATAGTACTTTTTATCCATTGAGGATCTCCATCTTCTCGATAAATTCTTCCAGTCTTGTAGTAAGTCATTCCGGTTGCATAGCCTTGTCTATTAAATTGCTTTGCTACTTCATATTGACTTTTACCCTCTAGCGTTAAGCGAAACATTTCTTCAATGATAAATCTTACTTTCTCATCTACTACTAATTTTTGACCTTCTTTTAGTTTTACAACCTTATAGCCAAAAGATGGTACAGAACCGATGAAATACCCATTGCGTGCCTTGTTTTGTTTACTTGATTTAATCTTTACAGAAATATCTTTAGCATACATATCATTAACGATATTCTTTAAAGTAACTTCAAATGATTTTTTAGAATCTATATTTTTTACAGTATCTAGCTTATCATTTACAGAAATGAACCTAACCCCTAAAAATGGAAACACCTTATCAATAAGCCTGCCCATTTCAAGATATTCTCTACCTAATCTTGATAAATCTCTTATAAGGATGCAATTGATTTTTCGATCTCGAATGTCCTGCATCATTGCTTGAAATTGAGGTCGCTCGAAGTTTGTTCCACTATATTCGTAATCGGTATATAGATTAACTACTTTGATATTTTCTTTTAAAGCGTATTCTTTACAACAAAGTACTTGTGTTTCGATTGACGATGATTTTTCACGCCATTCTTCTTTTCGTTCACTTGATAACCTGGTATAAATGCCAGCTTTGTAAATAGCCTTCTGTTCTTGTTGAATATCTTTTTTTACATATCTTTTGGAAGTTCTTGCCATTAGCATACACCTCCAACCATTGCACCAGATTCATTTATGTCTAAATTCTTGCTGAAATATCTATGAAGAGAAATAGACTTTCTATCTTCTGCTTTAGAAGATTCTTTTTCGCTTTCAACAATAGTTTCTAGAAGATGAACAGTATCAATATTGTTGAACACAAAGTTTATTGCGTTATCCTCGCCAATTTCAATACGATCGATGAAAGATACTAATGACAATCTATTAAGGTTATTGCTTTCAATATTAGGAACTAAATCTGAAACTAAACTACCTTTATCGTTTATCTTTGCTTGTATTTCTTCAACGATATTTTGCTTCGTAATAATTTGTTTTTCAATTTCCTTAATCTTAAGCAAATAATACTTTCTGAACTTTTCAAATTCCTCTGTTGTAATAAGTTCTTCTTCCAAGTCCATATACAATGATTGTCTTAGTCTTTCATACTTCTTCTTTTCTGCATTTAAAGACTCGAAATCTACATTTAACTTTAATTCTGAAACATCAATTTTGCTTATCTTTTCAAGTAATTCATTGTACTTGCTTAAATAATCGTTCAAGGCATGAATCGTTGCACTAATTAAATATTCTTCTTTAATGCTATGTCGAGTGCATTGTCCATGATTGTTGTATTCAGAACAAATATAAAATATAGTATATCCATCTTTTGATTTAACTTTTCTTCGAATCATGGGACTTCCACAATCCTTACAAAAAAGCATGCCTGATAAGATATACGGCTTGTCTTTGGATTGCTTTACATCTCTTAACAGCATTTTATTTGCTAGCAAGAAAACAGATTTTGAAACAATTGCCTCATGTGCATTTTGAGTAACAATCCAATCTTCCTTAGAAACTTCTATTTCTTTTTTAGATTTATAGTTAAGTTTTGTGGTTTTTCCTTGTTCTAAAACACCAATGTAAACCTTATTAGAAATAATGCGATTTATCATTTTGGCATCCCATTTTGCGTTTTTAACTATAAACCCAGTATTAAAGTTATCCCCTTTATTTTCCTTATGTCTTGATGGAGTAACTGTTCCGATACCATTCAAAAAATCAGCTATCGCCTTTGATGAATAACCATCAATCTTCATATTAAAGATACGCTCGATAATATGCGATACTTCTGTATCAACGACTAGCTGATGTTTATTTTTATCATCTTTTTTATATCCAAAAGGTGCAAATGAACCAATAAATTCTCCATTTTTTCTTTTGACTTCTTTGGAAGATTTTACTTTCATAGAAATATCTCGACAATAACTGTCATTAATAAAATTTCTAATCGGAAGTATTAAGTGTGTATCGCTCATATCAGCATTATCACTATCATAGTTATCGTTGACCGATATAAAGCGAATACCTTTTTCTGGGAATATCTTTTGAAGATATTTTCCCGATTCAATGTAATCTCTGCCAAAGCGTGATAAGTCTTTTACGATGATGATATTGAACTTTCCTTTATTTAGATCATCAATCATATTCTTAAAGTTAGGACGTTCAAAATTTGAACCACTGAATCCATCATCTACATATTCATAAGATAACTGTATATCATTGTCCTTGGCATAAGACTTAATGATTTGTCTTTGGTTTGAAATTGAATTACTTTCACTGCTATCCCCATCTTCTCTTGAAAGACGAAGATACATACATGCGACATTTTTCATAACAATCCTCCTAAAATGATATTTGGGCAAATAGTCATTTAGAAAGATTACTTCTACCATCTTTATTTTACCGCACTATATTTTTTTGTCAGCCCCCTAAAGCTTAATACAGGCTTTACATAGGTACATTTCAACAATATCTAGTAAATCAATTCGTTCAGTTTTACTAGTTGAGTAGGTTATCTTCTTTGAGTAATCATCAGCTATTTGCTTCTTATCTTTATTTTTATCTGCTTCCTTTTCTTTTTTCATAGCTATAACCTCACCATTATTTTCAAGTTTAATGACATTGGCAGGTGCATTGGCATGCTACATTGGAGTCTCACCACCGCCCCTTATTCAGACGAGCCGGCTTAAACTATTGAAGTATCATTATCACCATTTGTATCATCGAGATAAGCTGCCACACCTATCTTTTATGTATTCCTATTTATCGCTCGTTTTCTTCTATCCTTGGCACTTGCCAGTATTCATTTAAACCTAATTAAATAAGCAGAAAAGTCTTGGCGTAGGTCATAATTCTCCACAAATGGATAAAGTCCTACCATGGTCTATTCGATTTTCAAAGAACAATTAGCTTTCGCTATGTAGGTTGTCGTATGAATCTTTTTGCTTTTCTACTTAGATTACAAAAAGGCTTATCTCTTCCTACACTTTAATAGTGAAAATTCGTCCCATTTGGTAACCAGTTTTCTAAAATTTCATCAACAAATTTTATTTCAAAAAGAGGCAGACATTTAAATGCCTGCCTCAAAGTCCAGCTTTTATTCGAAGTCTTTTAATAATTCTTTTAACTTTTTCAGTATCTTATTTCTTCTTTTAATCAAAGCCGGATGTGATATTTTCTTAGTTTCAGCTACAGTACGAAGATTTTCTTCATCGTAATATAGCCTAGTAACAATATCTCTTTCTTCGTCTGTTAGTTTTGATATTGCATCTCTAACTGCTTCAATCATCATCTGTGTTTGAATGACTTTGTTTAAATCAAAACTATCATCACGAATATTGCTCTCAAAATGTCCATCCTGATCAAATGACGAAAATAAAAGCAGATGATTTTTCTTATCTATCTGCTTCAAATAATTCTCGTGATTTTTCTCTTGCCAATAGACTTTATAAATCTCCTCACTGACTTCAACTTTCTTTCCGTTTACAAACAAGTAATATTTTTTGTTCATATTTTGTCCTCCTTTTCGCTTCAAAAACTTGTTTGAAAACAAAAAAGGAGGACTACGGCATGACAATATACCGAGTCCTCGTAAGCGAACGAAAATAGTCTTATAATTTAAATGAAAAAATCTATAACAAAGGTAATGTACTATGCAATACGAAAAATAACTTGAATCGAAACCTATAAAATTTCTGTATGAAAATACGTATAACTAATACCATATTCCATGCACATCCCTTTTTATAACTATTGGAGTTATCTTGATTTAGGTAACAAAGAAAGTAACATTACAGAATTTTACTCTTGAAACCTTTCAAACCAGCTTGATGTTTCATTAATTCCTTTCAAATTCAAATTATAAAAAATATAATTCTTATACTTTCTTTCCGTAACCATATCAACTTTCTTTAATACCGATAAGTGATATGAAACTTTTGAATTTGGTAAAGAAAATTTACTAGCAATATCTCCTGCTGATAGCTCTCCATTTTTTAATTCGTTTAATATGTCCAATCTTATTGGATCAGATAGAGCTTTGAACTTTTCACAATAATTCATTAGCTAACCTTCCTTTAAACCTATTTCGAATATTTTCAAAACAATTATAGCATTCATCTTTCATCACTCACAATAGCTATTTCAAAATTATTTAAAATAGTCTATATACCAATTCCTAGCTATGTTATAATTAAGAAAACACTATAACAATTCAAGGGGTGGATTATACAGTATGAATAACATTATAAATCAAGATACATATTTACAAAAAATTAACGAGCAATATGGAATAGTTGAGTTAACAGAAGACTTATTAGCTGATGCAAGAACAAATATAAATTCAAAAAAATCAATTAGTTTTCCTATTGCAGAACTCTCTACTTTAGGTGCTGGAGTTTCTTCGATAATACCAGCTTTTCATACCATTACACAAACCACTACAATTGCAAACGAGGGACTATATAGAATAACAAATGCTGTAGTTGGAGATACATTAAAAATAGCTAAGGATGGACAAGCTTGGGGTGCAATGAAAACTGCAGCTGGTAAATCCAAAATGGTTAAACTTTCTGAAGCTGGACCTTTGACAGCAACTTCACAAGCAGTTAATGCATTCAATCCTACCACTATGATGATGGCAGCGGCACTTTATTCTATTGAAAAAGACCTTGATGAAATTAAAGCGACACAAAAGAAAATTTTGGATTTTTTACAAATAGAAAAAGAATCTGCTATTGAAGCTGATATAGAAGCCTTAACAAATATTGTTTCCAATTATAAGCACACTTGGGATAATGAATTACAAGTTAAAAGTAATCATCAGACAGTGAATGACATTAAAATTCGTGCAAGAGGAAGTATCAATTCTTATAGGAAACAGATTAGTAATGTTGTATCTTCTAAACAATTGATTATTCCACAAAGTAAAGTTAAATCAACATATGTAGAATTAGAAAAAATGTTTAAATATTACAAGTTATCTCTATACTCTTTTTCATTAGCTACAATGTTAGAAATTCTTTTAAGTGGTAATCAAAACTCAGAATATATCGCAAAATCCAAAGACGAAATCGAGATTTTATCCAACTCATATCGTGAAATATTTGAAACAAGTTCAATATATTTAGAAAAACTTGGACACTCTGAACTTGAAGCAAATCTTGTAAAAGGGCTAGGAGCTACAAGTAAAGCAATAGGAAAAGCTGTAGGAAATATTCCTCTTGTTAAAGAAGGACAAGTTGATGAATTTCTTCAAAATTCAGGTTCTCAATTACAAAAAAATGCAAGAGATATGAAAAAAAAGACAGTAAAACAATTTGCAATATTAAATAATCCTGGCACTAAAATATTCATAAATAAAATGGATGATATGGCATTAATATATAATCAAAACAATCAAATTTATTTCGATAAAGAATATGTATACTTAATGGCTTAACTAAACATAAAATATATTATTAAATGTACATTTGGTTGCTTTACTATACAAAATAACTTTTAAATGGAGGAACAACTTATGATTAAAGGTTTTATACACTTTCAAGAAAACAAAATTCCATTTGTAGTAAAAGAATATTGCATGGAATTATTTTCAGACAATGATGAGTTGTTAAATAACTTTACAAAAGAATATAACTTTAAAAATCATTATATTCTTGAAGGAGAACATTTCATATATGGAGCTCAATCTCAAAAAATAAAATTTTTAGTAGAACGCTCTATGGGAACTACATGTTATTTATGTTGTTATATTATTTTCAATATTACAGAAAAAGATGGATACGATAATATTGGAATTGAGTCCCCATTTCTTGATGATGTTTTCAGATATAAATATAATTACTTGGAAACTGTAAGAAACGGAACCAATATCGCAACTAAACCTATAGATTTATATAAAATCCCTTTTTCTTTGAATGACAATCACTATGAATTAAAATATCGTATTGGGCAAAATAATCAAATGGGATTGCTGGAAAATTTTGATAAAAAAGGTGAAATTATAATTCCTGTAAATACCAATGAAATACAAGAGTGCTACGATATTACAAAAATTTTGCATCGTTTAGCAATGTTTATGACATCTAACTCAGATACACCATTTAAGCAAATTACTCTTTATAAAGGAGACTGGAAAGTGGGATGGTTTCATTCTCCTCTAGTTACTAATGAAACTACATCATGCTATGATATGATGTTTTATAAACTTGATGTCATGAAGTATATCCCTAGAATTTTGAATAATATTGCATTAGATTGTGGAAATAAAATTACTAAAAGCATCCCACTAGGACATTTGAGTGACTTAGATTCATCATACACTACACAGCGTTTTATTGAACAAGTTATGGCTTTTGAATATTTATTTGATAAACTAGAACATCAAAAAGCCGAAGATCGTAGTTTTACATTAAAAAGAGAATTGGTGTATATGTTTAATGAATTTCCTGATATATTGTTAAATTCTAAGTTTTCATCAGAAGAAATAAGTGAACAAATAAAGGAAATTCGACGACACATAACACATGGACATGAATACTATTATGATTTCAAAAATGATTCACCCATATGTTATTTTATCAACATTCTTGATAAGTTAATCAAAAATATGAGTTTGCTTTACATAGGATTTTCAAAAGAAGAAATAAATAATTTCTCAGTATATTAGATTGTTTTTCTTAAATATAAGCTTAAATATAAGTAAACTGTAATTACATTTGTACGCTGACATTAACCCTATGTATTGGTATAATGATAATACAAAACCAAATCTTGCTTAACGCTTATTCTACAAATCATACTTTTGTAGCAAGCACAGTAAGTGTGTACCCACTTACGGAAAATTGATGAAGCAGCCATTTATGGAACTGCTTCTTTTTTTATCAATTTTTATACTTGTTAGGGAGAACCCTAAGACCCCATACATTTCAAGAAAGGAACGATTATTATGTCTAATAGAATACGAAATATTCAACTAAAAATAAATCTAACCAAAGAAGAAAAAGAGCTTTTTGAAAAGAAAATGAAGATGGCTCACTGTAAAACCATGAACCATTTTTTAAGAAAAGTCGTTTCTGAATCTGATATTTATGTTGTTGATTTACAACCATTTAGAGAAATACAAGGCCTACTTTCAAGATATGATAACAGTGTCAATCAAATAGCGAAACGAGTTAATTCTACTGGTGTTATATATAGCGATGACATCAATGATATGAAAAAGCAAATCGAACATCTATCAAAAGAATTATGGGCAATCCATTCATTATTACTTGATAGAACTTCAACAAAAGGAGATGATTCATAAGTGGCTATTACTAAAATACACCCAATAAAATCTACTCTCAATCTTGCAATTGAATACATTACTAACGAAGATAAAACTGATGAGAAAATACTAGTTACATCACATAAATGTTTTCCTACAACTGCACATACACAATTTTTAAAAACAAGAGAAGATAATAATGTTAAAGGAACTGTACTTGCAAGACATCTTATTCAATCATTTTTACCAAATGAAACAACACCTGAGCAAGCACATCAAATTGGATTGGATCTTTGTAAAAGAATATTGAAAGATGAATATGAATTTATACTAACTACCCACATTGATAAAGGGCATATTCATAATCATATTATCTTCAACAATGTGAACATGATTACTGGAAAATGTTATCAATCTAACAAGAAAAGCTATCATAAAATCCGTTATCAAAGCGATAAACTTTGCAAAGAATATAAACTTACTGTTATTGATGAATACTATGAAACCTTTAAGAAAAAATACAAAACCACTGGTAAATCTTGGTATGAAAATAAACAGTTTAAAAAAGGAACTTCATGGAAAAGTAAACTTCAATTTGATATTGATAGAGCAATCAAACAATCAAATAGTTGGGATGATTTTCTTGATAAAATGAGTATTTTGGGTTATGAAATCAAGCATGGTAAACATATTGCATTTAAACACAAAGATAAGGAAAGGTTTACGAGAGCGAAAACTATTGGCGATGATTATACCGAGGATAGATTAAAAGAACGCATTAATGAAAATGCAAATCATAGAAATTATACTGTTAGAAAGCGTATCGGAAACATCATCGATATTGATAACAATGAAAAAATAAAATCAAGCAAAGGATACGAATATTGGGCTACCAAACATAATCTTCAAGTAACAGCTGACATTGTAGTTTTAATGCGAGAAAAAGGAATAAATACCCTTTCACAACTTGATAATTATATTAAAGAGAATGCTGACAGAAGACAAGATTTACAAGATAAAATTAAAGTTATAGATAACGATATAACCAAACTATCAAAGACTATGGAACAAGTTTATACTGTAAAATTATATCGACAAATATATTTAGAACATAAGAAAGATACCACTGACAAGGCTTTTTTTGAAGAACATAAATCTGAAATTTTGCTATATCAAAATGCTCTTTCAGACCTAAAAAAAGCTTACTCCAAGTTGCCAGATACAATGGATATTCTAAATCAACTTGATTTATTACACGAAAAAAAGAATACCCTAATGCAAGAGTATTCTTCTGTAAAATCTGATATGAATGAGCTTTACCAAATCAGAAAAAACTATGAGGAATATATTCGGAAAGAGATTGAAAGATAGTGTTATCCAATTAAATAGCTATCCCCAATAGTGATGCTATCATTTGAATCCCAGAACTTAAATCTGGTAACATCGCCACAGTAGAAGCAATAAACTTCATTGAGGTCAAAGTCGAAGTTAAACTTATTTTCTTTGGTTCTTTTTCTTGAATTTCATTTTTGATTGTATCAAGATTTTGTTCAAGAATTGATTTTAATTCTAGATTATCTATTTTCTCAATAATATTAGAAACACACGTGATGGCATTTTTTAATTCTTCTGTATTAAGACTATTTTCTTGTTCAGCATGAATTGCACCACCATGATCAGCTATATTTACTTGTACTCCTGTACTATTTATATTGATGTTATATTTGTTTTCATCGTCAAAGCCCATATCTGTTGCTATATCTTTAATATATTCATCAATCTCAGTAACAAATGGATACACTAATCTATCGCCAAAAGATTTTGCCATGTCTTGATACTTATTTCCGTTTGTATAGTACCAACCAAAAACATATGTTGACATATTTTGGGCTACAATATACTCAAATGCTTTATATAGCAAATAAGCCCTTTGTTGGCTGTTAACCCCCAAGTCTAAAGCTTCTCTGCCATAGGAAGAGTTTATACAATCAAGGTTTTCTTCTAATCCTGTCACATCATACGATATGCTTTGTAAATAATCATAAATTAATGGTGTTGCATTAATATAATTGATAAACTCCTTTAAAGCATCTCCCTGCTCTCTAAAATAAGCATTCATTACATTAGATGCTAACGTCCTAAATTTTCTACTTATTTTTCTTAGCTCTTTTTTATTAATCTCCATCTATCATCTCTCCACAAAATGGGCAATATCCGCCCTCGAAATTAGTTAAATATTTTATCTTTGCTTGCTTATTACAACAACGATAATTTTTAATTTCAAAATCTCCAATTTTTCTTCCTATTGGTAATTCTGCTTCTTTTTTGATTTTCTCTGCCGCTTTGAACTTTACATTTTTACAATTTTTAAAGGTCTTTTCTATGTCTTTACTAAAATCATTTAACATATCAGCAACATAGTTTTGAACAACTTTCTTTGATAAATCATATACTTCATCATCTAAATAACTTTCATGTTTTAGTCCACACCAAGGACACCAAATATCTATCGTGCTTTCTTCTTCTACATCAGAAGGCTTCAGCATAAATCTCTCTCCACAAGAAGGACACTTTAATAAGACGTATCCATCATTATCAGTTGGTATAGAAATCTCAAAACTATTTTCGTTCGACATATAAACATTCCTTTCGTTAATACTGAATTTATAGTTTCATCATGGGCAAATTACACTTTTGTTTATCCTTACGAACTATAACAGCACTATCAAATGCACGAGTGATCGCGACATAAAACTTTGCCTTACTTTGATCTTTTAATTCTTTAGAGTTGTCAATTATCCAATCCCACATTGGTTTAGTAGGATAAATTAATACTCTCTTAAATTCTAATCCTTTGGATTCACCAAAGTTATAACATGGATATTTCTCATTCACTTTAGTTTTTTTGCTATCTCTTAATTGAATAGCTTTGCTTTTTTCAAGATATGCATCAACATCTTCGATGTCTATTATTTTTACACCATCAAATTCGTCTTGAGCCTTATTTATAGAAGTTACAGGAGTTCTATTAGGATATAGCTTATTAGCAAAAGAACAAATCAAATCATTATTCCTATACGTGCAATTCAATGTATTTTCGTCTATTTCAACGTCTAAATGTTTACATTCTTTTTTTAAAAATTCATCTATTTTGCCAAAACTATATTTCTTATATTTCCTAGGAGAATGCGTTGAATATGTGCATTGCCTAGGATCTCCAACCATTATAACATCTGTGTGAGTTGTAATTAAATTTTTCAAAACAGCCAAATCATATCCAACCATATCTTGAACTTCATCTATATAAATACGATCATACATTTTCGTTATTCGTTCAAAAACTTTCCCTTGAGAGTTATTGTTCAATTCTATAACGCACTCTGCTAATTTATCTGTATAAATCTTGTTCTCTTTTGCAAAGTAATCATTTGATTCTTTTTTTTCATATGTAATGTGTTGCCCGTTTACAAATATTATTCCTTCTATTCTTTCCTTAAATCTACTTCCTTGATAAGGTCTAATCCCCTCATTTAGTAAAAAAGAAAACCATGTTGAAATCGTGATATTACCAGGAACAATGCCAAGCTTGTCTTTAAATCTATTAATTATTTGCTGCTCGTTTGTAATAGTATAAGTTAAAATCAAGACCTTTTTATCAGTTGCAATCGAATCATGTATTATTTTCCTCGTTTTGCCAGCTCCAGCGGCAGCTATGAATAGTTTGCCACTCATTTTGATATAGCCTCTTCAATATATTTAGGATATTTGATTTTAGTTTTACTGCCAAAAATCTTCAAAGCAACTTCAGTTTTGTTTTCTTTCATATATTTTAACAAAGCATCCAATTCAGAAAACTCTTTATCAAGAATTGTATTCATTATCTTTAAAGAATTTGCTCTACATATGCATGGTTCTAATGTGTTGTAATTATAATTTTTCAAATCACCTGTATATTCATGAACTTCTTCATCGAAACATATCTTGATATTAGCAGTCTTATTATCTCCAAGATAATCTTTGTATTTATTTTTTAACGAAGAAATATCGCCATCGTTATCAGTTACTACTGTCACTTGTAAATTCAATATTTTTGCAATCTCTAAAAATCTTAAAAATGAAGTTCCAACCGATATGATATCTATCCCATTGTTTATTGGTAATTTACCTTCATATGAATCCATATATGCTCTTTGAATTACTAATTCGTCTGAATCACCTTCTACCAAAATTGATTTTTTTGATAATAATAATCGTAGCGTATCATACCCAGCAATTTTCCTAAAAAAATCACTGGTTGCAGGCGACAAATCCTTGAGTCTTAATGTTTTACTATCATTTAATAATATTAAGCTTTCTAACCCTAGCTTATTCGATACAAAGCTACTATGTGTAGTTATAATTATTTGCTTATCATTACTCGAACTATTTATACTATCCAGCAAAATATTTAAATTCGAATACGATAAATGACATTCTGGTTCCTCAATAAGGATAATTTGTTTGTTTTCTATTTTTTTATCACTAAGTGCTAGTTGTGTTTTAAGAACACATTGTGTACCTTTTCCTATATTATTATATGGAATATTGCTCAATTGCGTAACTAAGCTATTTTCCCAAGAATTTCTTGTCCCAAAATCTACAGAGATAGATAAATCTTGATTAGATGTTTCTGCTAATTTTTGATTAATAGAAACAATACTAGGATCTTCAGAAAACCTTTCTTTCATCATCCTATGTGCCTGTGTAACACTTACAATTTCATTTTCGTCCAAGAGATTTCTAACTATCCTACTAATATATACATCTGAGCCGCTAATAGGTGTATAACTAGTTGTATCAATCATTGCAGATTTTATAGGAATACTCCGATAAGTTATATTTTCTCTAGCAAATGACCTCCAATAAATATCATAATACTCTATTGGTATTGAAGTAATTTTCTCTTTGCATAATAATTGATATTCATTAGCATATTTATTATCAAAAGCTATAGATAAAGTTATTCCTGACACATCTTTTGCATTTTCACTGTTGCCATCACCTAAAAAACTCGGTATTTCTTCATCAAAATAAGCTTCTATAATTATCTCCGGTGGTGCTACAATTACTCCTTTATTCACTGTTTCAAGATAATCGTCTACAATAGCCTTGTTAAAAAGATATTGTGAAAGTTCATTTCTGATATTTTTTCCATGATAAGTTCCTGTTAAAACTAAATTAATTGCCTCTAAAATAGTAGACTTACCAGTTCCATTATTGCCAACCAATATATTAATATCACTATCAAAATCAATGGTAAACCAATCAGAAAAACATTTAAAATTCTTAATTTTTAATTTACTAATTGACATTAAACCATCCCCTTTAACTATCAAGATATTTTGCAAACATTTCTTCACAAGGTTTTAAAATAACCTCTATATCATGAAGATTTACTTCACCTAAAGTATGAAATATTTCCATACTTGCAGTTCCTAATCTTATTTCTTCATTTTCATCCGTTGGCATTAAAAATGCATTTGTATTTATAGAAAGATTATTTTCTTTTGCAAATTCTTTGAATGCTAGTTCATACAAGTACTGTTTTGTTACATCTCCTACACCAGGTTGTTTTTTAACTTCTTTATAATCTAATTTAATTTTATAATATTTAGCATCATAAATAGAAAGCTGATTTCCATTTATAGTTATAATATCTGGCACTAAAGTCTTTTTAGCTTTATGAACTGCTCCAGATTTGTTATGCTTCCACATTGGTTTAGCGATAACATCGGCAACTAATGCAGATTGTTTTTTATTTTTTGAATATTTTAGTCCTAATTCTTTAATTGATTTATTTATGCAATCATCCATAACTACAGAGCATACATCTTCCCAAACTAGATTAAAGCTATTTGTCCCTACAAAAGATATTGTTTCTGAAACATTTTTGCTTGTATCTTCTTCAATATAACTTCGCATTAGTTTAAGAATGTTTTGTTTATGTGTAATGAATTGATTAGAAATTTCTTGATTTAACCGATAAACAATATATTCACTACTTCCGAAACTTTTCATTTTTTCAGAACTTATATTTACACATTCTATACCTAAAATGCCTAAAATATCTTTTAATCTATTGCATGCTTCAGTAATAATAAATGCATGTAATCTTCTAAAAAAATCTTGTTCATTGCTTTCTTGATTTATTGTGAATGTATCCAAATATACTGGAACTCCATTAGCGAAATATGCTGTACTTTCGTTTATTGTTTTTTCCCAAAGAATTTCACCATCGCCATTTTCTTCAATAATCTGCCTATCATTTCTATACAGCCCATGTTCATAATAACTGTTTAACAATTCTAATGTAATTGACAATAAATTGAAATTATCTAAATCATATTCCTCTCCCAATCCTATATTTTGTTCTTTAGATTGATACTTTCTAATTACAGAAACAACTTGTTTTAACATCTTAAAATTATTTGATGGGTCACTCAAATACTTATCAGAATACTTTGGATATAAAATTAAGCATATTTCGCCCACCATAAGAATCCCCACATATTTAAAGACATAGATATCACTTTCCATTTGAGCATTTAATTCATCTAAAGATTCAATGTCTAACAGTTCTTCCAGTTCTACCTTTGATGTGTCTTTGGAGAGTTTTTTTGCAATATTCATTAAAGATAAAGATTTCAAAATGTTTTTAACTTCATCTTCTGTAACTTTAAACAAATTTTCTAATTCAAACAAAGAATAAGGTTTCAACTCTTTTAAAATTTGAATATTCATTTTATACCTCTATTCTTCGCTTATTTGATTTTCTTTATCTGCTTCTTTCTCATTTAAAGAAATTTCCTCTGTTTCCACTTCTAAATTGCCCTTGAACAAGCTTAATGCATTTTCATCAAAATAGTTGCATACATCTGAATAAGTCGAATACTTTCCTTCTGCAAATAATGATGACCTAAATGCTTTTGCTGCATCTTCATATAAATACATAAGTACCTTATTCTTTATCGTTTCTGTTAATCTGTCTAAATCAGTTCCTTCTAAAATAGATTTTGATATAAAATACGGTCCGATCAATTTGTCCTCAGGAATATTTAATGAAGATAATTTTCTATTTAATTCTCTTCTAAATTCATCCCACTTTACAGTTTCAGTTGAGTTGATCTTGAATTTATAATTTGCAAAATCTTCTTTATTTGCATCAGCTGCATCATTAATCCCCAAATACTTGAACTCCCATCTTCTACGGAAAGCAGTATCCATAGGCATTACTCCTTGGTCAGCACTATTCATAGTTGCCCAAATATATAAGTTATTAGGTAAATACAACCTACTGAAATCTTTCTTTAATTTCTTGTTTACTTCTTCTGATAGTTCAACATCTTTGAATGTTTTTACTAAATACTCTTGTAGTTCTTTAGATGTAGCAATGAAATATTCACTTTCTCCCATTTCGTTTCGATCAAGTAACTGAAAAATATCCCCAAACACTGCGGCTACATTAGCTCTATTAATTTCTTCAATAAGAAGAAGATAATTCCTATTAGGATTTTCAAGAGCTTTAACCAGCTGTTTCATCAATACGCCAGGAATATATTCATAAGTTATTGTTTCCTGTATATTACCGTCACTATCTGTTTTAATAGAACCATCCTTATTTTTTAAAATTTTAGGAAATGGTTTATATGCCCCAACAAAATTCCCATACATATAATTAGGATGGAATGTTACTCGTTCATACTCATCACCAAAATATTCTTGAGCCTCTTTGTTAAGCTCATAGCTCTTTCCGGTTCCTGGAGCTCCGAAGAAAATACGTTGGTGAGGTTTATCAACATTTTTACTAGTCTGAATAGAATTTTCTTCATTTGAATTTCTATTTATTATGGCTTCATAATTGAGACATAAATTGAACTTAAATGTTTCATCTTCCCTAGTTATTTCTAAATTACTTATTTTAGGTAACGCTATTTCTCTTAAAATGCTATCAAATAGTTTTTGATCTACTTTCTCGGGTCTAATATAGTACCTAGCATTATCTACAAATTTAATAGCCTCAAAGAAAATATTGTCATCCAAAGATTCTACAAAATTCATTTTCTCTTCATAATATTCTAGATCTATATTTTTATACTTGTTACATTTTTGTGCAATGTATTCAATTTTTGTCATCTTTAAATAGTCTATTAAGTTGTCTTTAGAGAAACAATATTTATTCGTCGAATCGAAATTTCTAAAGAAAGAATCATACTCTTGTTCTTTTTTCTTTGAACCTACGAATAATTTACTCTCACCACTACCTTTATCTTCATTTAACTTTAGTCTGTTTTTTACAAAACTACTAGATATAGGAATTAGTAACTTATTCATCTTTATTTTCACCTCCTAATAACTCTGGATATGCTTTAATTATTTCTTTTAATACATTCATTAATACATCAACAACTATTGAGTTACCAGATTGTTGATATGCAGCAGTATCTGATACAACTATTTTAAAACTATCGCAAAATCCCATTAAACGTAAACATTCTCTAGGAGTTAGTTTACGCAATCTTCCGTTTGTTGTCACATAATTATCTACTCCTGCTCTATGCATTTTGTGCATGGATTGTAGTAAAGGTCTAGCAATATCCAAATCAATCTCAGGTTTAGAATAAAAACCTTTTGTGCCTGTAGATAAGACATATTTTTTGACTTTTTCAGATAAAAAATACTTTTCTAGATCATCCATGAGTTGTTCATTGTTTTTATTTTCTTCTTCAAAAATAAAATCACCATGCCAATTAAACTGTTGATTTTTCTTTTGACATAACTGAATATCTCCATCAATTTGAGTGTATCTTTTCTCTAAATTCTTGTCAGAAGTTACAAAATCTACTCCTTTTTTCGGTAAATAGTATTTCCCCGACACATTATCCAATAGAAAGTCTTTCATCTTTTTCTCTAATTTTATCTTTTGAGGAAAAACAAAATTATCTATTTTCAAATCTTTTCTAAAACCTACAACGAAAACTCTCTCTCTATTTTGTGGAATTCCATAATCCTTTGCATTTAGAATTTCGTATTTCCAATCGTATCCTAAATTATCAAAAATACTTGTTATAGTTTTCCAGGTTTCTCCATTGTCATTAGATAATATTGCTTTTACATTCTCATAAATGAATACCTTGGGATTTATTTCTTTGATCAACCTTGCAAACTCGTAAAATAAAGTACCTCTAGTATCATCTAAACCACGCTGTTTCCCAACCAAACTGAATGATTGACAAGGGCTGCCTCCTACAAATAAATCAATCTGATTTCTGAAATGTCTACCATCAAAAAAAGAAACATTCCAATGAAAATCATCTTCAGAAATATCATAATTCGCCATGTACGTTTGTTTTACCTTATTCTGAGAATTATACTTTGCATATAGTTGATCAACATAGTGCTTTTGATCTTCTAATGATTTCAAACTAAAAACTTTTTTTCTAATATTTTCTGTATTGATTCTTTCATGCAGCATTGATAATTCTTCACTTAAAAGTTTTATACTCTTGATATGCTTTTTGTATTCTGCATTATCATTTGATATTCTCTTTGTTAGTGCTTTTTTTTCTGCATCTGCCAAATTACTTCTTTTAATATCGGACTCTAACTTAACACTTAATTTCATTTCTGTTAAAATCACATCTTCTAAAACATCGCCATCATTAATTTGTAAAAATAAAGACTGATAAGTATGTTTTTGATTATCATTCATTTGATTAGATTCTTTATATTTCTCATAAACCGATCTAAGAAACGAATAATCAATATTAATGTTATTAATGTCTTTAGTTAAAATATTAAGTTGAGTTTTTAATGCAGACAAATTCGATATGTATGTATCATCAGAAATGCTCTCTATTTCAGCTATTTCTTCTCGAATAGAGAAAAAATTACTATCTACTTTTTTTGACAATATATCCACATCGCCATTATCGCATGCAAACTTTATTTCATAATCTATTCCCATTCTCTCTAAAGCATGCTCTACAGCGCCGATCCCACTAAAAACTGTTCCTACTTTTATCATTTGTCTCTCCTTACACATTCCACAATATCAGAAACATCACACTTTAATACATCGCAAACACGAAGCAATACATCAGTAGTAATGTTTTCACCATTTTTCATTTTATAGAACGTACTCTTGCTAATTTTTGCTTTTTCCATAAGTTCCGAATTTGTCATATCAATATCTATCAACATTTTAAATAATTTCTTGTAGCTTAATTTTGACATAGCAACCTCCATTCACATCTATTTCAAAATTGCACTGCCTAATTATATCATAATATATTATCTTTTAACAGTACAATATTCTCTTTTCTCGAACTTTTGAGAACAAAAAAATAATCGGTACAGCCCTAAAACTACACCGTTATGTATTATCTTTCAGTTTCTTTTGATGATTCTTTTTTATCTGTTGGGTTTGACTGCTCTTCAGCTTTATATTTCTTAATTGCCCCAAGTACAGATTCTTTCTTTTCTTCTTTATTTTTTGTCTGTTCTTTTGCTTTTAAAAGGTTAGATGATAAAACTCTAACATAGCTATACACTTTACCATTATCATCCATTGAAGCTCTGACTTGTCCAAATACCTTAACAAAATCTCCTTTTTTGAAATCTTTTGGAATATCGCATTTATCTCCATAGGCAGAGCAATTTGTATATGCCTTATCTCCTTTTTCATCATTTGATACAATAGAGAAATTTGCTACTTTAAAGGTTTCTCCATTCTTGTTTTCTCTTTCTACCACTTCTACATCTCCAACAACATTTCCAACTACATTGATTAAATCATTGTTTTCTTTTTCAATGCTATCACTTTCCTTAAGCTGACCATTTTCTCTAAGTTCGTCAATCATATAATCAAATTCATCATTAAGTAACGCCATACTATCATTTTCCATGTACGTAGTATAAAGTTTGTCCAAAGCTTCTTTATCATTGATACCTTTTTCAAAACTGATTAAAGCCTTTGTAAAGTTTTCGTTACTTTCATTTGCCATTTTTTCTAATGTACTTCTCATCTGTTTATAGTTCATTGTATTTCCTCCGTTTTTTCATTCAAATTGAAAAGGAGCTTGATGTAAGCCCCTTATCGCTCATTATGCTCCTTTGTACTATTTTCTTTAACTTCTATTTCTTTTTCATGTTCTTGATATGACTTGATTTGTTTTAAAATTGATGGTTTTTCAAAATTTTCTTTTGCTTGAACATTATCATCAACATCATAAGTTGTTTCAAAATAATCACTATCTTTAAAGTCATGATCATATCTATCACTTACACCATCATTATCCAAATCCTTTGCTAATGGATCATAGAAGTTTCCATCATCATCTATTTCAAGACCTGTGGCACTTCTCAATTCATCTTCATCGACAGAAACAAAATCACTAAAATCTCCAATTTCCATTTCTTGTCTTAAAAATTGAAGTGCTTTTTCTTCACTTCCTAATCCTTTCAAATAATCCATTTTAACTATTGGCTTATCATCGATATACTGAGTGGTAGAAAGATCTTCTAAACTTATTTCATACTGTATTTCATGCTTTTCATCCGGTGTATTCGTATAAGCAATCCCAATATGCTTTAAATCAGGATACAGAGCATTAAAATCTTCATATGAATGATTTTCATCATATTCCCTGTTGATAAAATCAATAATCGCTCGTTTTACATCTTCGATGAGTGGATTAGGATTATTCTTTTCTTCCACTTCTCCCATATCAAGCAGCTTGTTTAATTCTGCCAATCTCAATACCTTAGACTTCAATTCATCTGCCTTTTCAAATGGTTTCTTTAACTCTTCTTTTGCATTTTCAAGTTGGTCTTTAGTTGCTTGTAGTTTTTCTTGTAGTCTAACCACTTTCTCAGACATTCGCTCAATAGCATTATCAAGTCGAGTTATATTACCATCTGCACTTGTTCCTAATTCTCCAAAATGCTTACTTGCTCCGTTTAGACTGAAATTATGTTCATTAGTTAAAAAGTTATAGCTTATTTCTAAATCTAAACCTCTGTATTGACCGATAACTTTGTTTTCATTGACCTTAACAGTTTTAACTGCTTCAAGCAGCTTTTCACCAGCAGTCTTTTTATCAAATATCTTTTCTCCCGAAATAGTGATGGAAGTAAACTTATTTTCTCCATTACCTTGTGGCTCTACATTTTCAATATCCTTTTTGATAGCTTCAATTTGTTTTTCAGTTCGAGCAATTTCTTCAGGATAGGATTTAGAAACTTTATCTTCTAGTCTATAACGATTCGATTTATAGTTAGCTTCAAGCATTTTAAGTTTTGTTACCTCATTATCTAAATCCATTTTTTCTTTGATTTTTGGATCACCAGTTGCTAACGCCTTAATCTCTGCATAATTAAGGGAACTTTCATCAACATCTTCAGCTACTCGAACAGGCGTCTTGCTTGTCATAATCTGCGAAATAAATTTCTGTTTATTTTCAATGGTTTGCCACAAATAAGCATCAAACGTGTTTTCTGTAATATAACGATAAATATGAACTTCCTTATTTTCGTTTCCTTGACGGACAATTCTACCTGAACGTTGTTCTAAATCAGCAGGACGCCATGGTACATCTAAATCGTGCATGGCAATAAGTTTATTTTGCACATTAGTACCAGCTCCCATCTTTTGTGTAGAACCCATCAAGATACGAATTTCACCTTTTCTAACTTTTGCAAAGAGTTCATCTTTCTGTTTATCGCTATTTGCTTCATGAATAAAGGCTATTTCTTCTTTTGGGATACCTAAATCAACTAGTTTATCTCTAATATCATCATAAATATTGAAACTTCCATCGCCTTTAGGAGTGGACATATCTGAGAACAATAACTGTGTTGATTTATCTTCTTTTGTCTTATCCCATATCGCAAATACATTCTTCACACATACATTGACTTTAGAATTTTCATTATCAGGTAATAGTGGATTGATTAAACGCTGATCTAAAGCCAATTTCTTACCATCATTGGTAATCTTGAGCATATTATCTTCTTCCGGTTCAACTTCTCTATTTCGCACTTTATCTGCTCTTTCTGATAGACTTTTTAATATTTCCTTTTGTTCATCACTAGGTGTTGTTTTAATGACTTCATAATGTGCTTCAGGTACTGGTAAATTTAACATATCTGCTGTTTGTATATCAGCTACTTCTTTAAACAAACTCATAAGTTCTGGTAAATTATAGAACTTAGAAAATCTTGTCTTAACCCTATATCCAGTTCCTTCTGGCGATAACTCTAAAGCTGATTGAGTTTCTCCAAAGGTACTTGCCCAGCTATCAAAATGTTCTAATCCATTCTTCTTTAAAGTGTCATATTGCAAGTATCTTTGCATGGTATAAAGTTCTGTCATTGAATTACTTACTGGTGTTCCAGTCGCAAAGACAACACCCTTACCATTGGTCAATTCATCCATATAACGACACTTCATAAACATATCTGATGATTTAAAAGCCTCTGATTGTCCAATTCCCGCAACATTACGCATTTTAGTATATAAAAACAGATTCTTATAGTTATGAGCTTCATCTACAAACAACTTATCAACACCTAACTCTTCAAAGGTAATGACATCATCTTTTTTAAAATCATCATTTAACTTTTCGAGTTTTGTTTCTAATTTTTTCTTTGTCTTTTGAAGCTCTTTTACTGTAAAGTTTTGATTACGATCATGCTTATATTCTTCAATGTAATCGATGATTTCATCAATTTGATCTTGAATGTGCTTTTGCTGATATTCCTTTGACATCGGTATTTTTTCAAACTGACTATGCCCAATAATCACTGCATCGTATTCGCCAGTTGCAATCTTACTGATAAATCGTTTTCTGTTTTTAGGTTCAAAGTCTTTCTTATCGGCCACCATGATATTTGCCGATGGATAAAGCTGCATGAACTCTCTACCAATCTGTCCTGTTAAATGATTCGGCACAACAAATAATGATTTACTACACATACCGAGTCTTTTACTTTCCATGGCTGAAGCGACCATCTCAAAAGTTTTTCCACTTCCTACCACATGAGCGAGTAAGCTATTTCCACCATAAAGCGTTCTAGCAATTGCATTTTTCTGATGTGGACGAAGTGTAATATCTGTACTCATTCCCTCAAAAGTTAAATTAGAACCATCATATTCTCGATTACGAATGGAATTAAATTTTTCGTTATAAACTTGTACAAGACGATTTCTTCTTTCTTGATCGCTGAATATCCAGTTCTTAAATTCTTCTTTTATTAACTCCTGTTTTTGATTGGCAAGCATGGTTTCCTTTTTATTAAGCACTGAAGTCTTTGTACCATCATCGTTAAGTATTTGGTCAAAAACCTTAGTTTCTTTTAGATTTAGGCAATCTTCAATCAACTTATAAGCATTAACTCTACTAGTACCATAAGTCATCTCAGCAAGGTCATTGCCTCTATCTTTACTTTTGCCTTCAACGTTCCATTCGCTTGTTAGATGAGAAAATTTAACCTTAATGTCCCATCTAGCATATCCTGGTGTTTTTAATGTTTCATAAATAAATCTCTCTACATCTTTTACAGGAATCCATGTTGCACCAATTCGCACATTGATTTCACTAGCTTCCAGTTCTTTTGGTTTTACTCTTTCAAGTTCTGCTTTTTGATATTCTAGTCGTGCTAATTCATTTTCAAGTGTAGCTTTTTGATCTTCACTGCCATCTTCTAGCATACGACTTGCTTGTTTAAGTCTAGAAATATAACTATCAATAATATCTATCTTTTCTCTGATATTTCCGCTTAAATATTCATCTTTAGTTACATAGGAATATTTAAAAGAATTCATATTATCACTACAGGCAAATGGTAAATCCCCATCTTCCAATTCAAACGATAATCGCTTGTTAAGATTATTATTTTCTTCTCTGATATTTAAGAAAATTTCTCCTCTTAATTCTTTAATTAAGGTATTCCTATCTTTGCCACTTAAACTTTCTATATAATCAAAATCAACATATCCTTTTTCTGAAATAGAAAGTACCAATGCTTCTAGTGAAGTATCGACATGATCGATTGTTTTCGCTTTTGTAATGGTGCGTTTTGTAAAGATATCGCCTTTAGCTTTAAAATTATCTTCTTCATCTAGGATTTCAATTGACGATACCAAAGGAAAGTTACTGTCTTCTCTTAAGGCTCTTGTGTTACTTAAATCGTTGATAAAACCATGCTTTTTTGAGAATTCATCATAAACATCATTTAAATTCTTTTGCGAAAGTTTGATCTCTTCTTCACTGAAATCTTCCTTTTGTTTATAAATAACATCTTTCAAGGCGTCATTAAGTTTAAGATAATCTTTGATTTTTTCTTTATTTTTATCACTCACTTCTTTTTTGATAAACAGTGAATTTTCTCTATAAAAAACTTCATCATCAATAATGGTATAAGAAAAGTTTTTAACATCGTCTGTTGCCGGTAATGTCGTTATTTCATCATCAAAGAGTTCAATTTCTTCATATTTTGCATTCTTTGATATTTCTTTACTAGCACTGTCAAGCAATTCCTTTAAGCTATAACCATCCTTAGATAGACAAGCGATCGTATTTCCAAATCGGCCACTTATTTCTTTCATTTGTCCTAGCACCATTTCAGGATGATCCGCAAAATATCTGTTATAAACAAGACCATTTTCATCTTCAGCTAAATGAATCCAATCATCATCTCGTTCAATAACGCTATCTCGTTTCTTTAAGAAAATAATATCCGAGGTTACCTCTGTGCCAGCTACACCTTTAAAAGTATCGTTAGGCAGTCTGATAGCACCTAAAAATTCTGCTCTTGCATTTAGATATTTTCTTATGCTTTCATCTTTTTTATCCATTGTTCCACTAGAGGTGATAAAAGCAATAATCCCACCATTTCTAACCTTATCAATGGACTTAGCAAAGAAGTAGTCATGGATCAAAAAGTTATTTTTGTTATATTCTCTATCATTAACCTTAAACTCACCAAAAGGAACATTACCGATGGCTATATCAAAGAAATTATTTGAAAAACTTGATTTTTCAAAGCCTTTTACTTGAATATTGCTCTCTGGATATAAAAGTTTTCCAATGCGTCCACTTACAGAATCTAACTCAATGCCATAAAACTTTGATTCGCTCATTTCATTAGGTAGATTTCCAATAAAATTACCAATTCCCATAGATGGTTCTAAGATATTTCCACTTTTAAATCCCATATCAAACAAAGTCTGATACATACTATCTATCACAATCTTAGGAGTATAAAAAGCAGTTAAGGTCGATTCTTTAGCTGCTTCATATTCTGATGGAGATAAATTTTCTTTTAGGACATTTCTTGCCTCTAGCCATTGACCACCTTTGTTTTCATCAAAGACATCAGCCAACCCACCCCAGCCAACATATTTAGCCAGTATTTCTTGTGATTCAGCATCTAAATCTTTTTCGCCCTTTTCAATTGCATTTAACATTAAAATAGCTTCAATATTATTATTCAATCTTTCACTTGGTGTTAGTTTATCAGCAAGTATTTCTTCATTTATCTTGTAATTGGAAACTTCTACTTTTTCTTTTTCCTTGCTTTCAAAAATTTTATCTAAATCGCTATCGGTTTTGTATAGGATTGTTTCTGAACCAGTAATCATACCACCAAGATAACCAACATCATCACTGATTGTTACCGATTTTAAACTATCATTCACTTCATCAAAACGGTCGATAGTATATGTTTTTCCTTGATACACAACTTCATCACCTACGGAATATCGTGGTTTGCTAGTAGTTTTTTCTAGAGTTTCCTTTTCATCAATAAAGTCAAATAAAGTTTGCTCTTTTTCTACTATTACATAGTCCTCTATTTTCAAAGATTCATATTTACCACTATCGATTAAATTATCAATCTTGGTGCTTTCTTCAAACGTAGTCCCTCTTTGAAGATTGTATTCTTTTCCATCGACTATTACCTTTCGTCCAGTACCCTCAAGATCGATCGCAAAGCTATCTTGTTTTGTGATAAGGATAAATTCATAACCGACTTTTACTGCCACTTTTTCTGCTTGATTATCATAGGCATACTGATTAAGACTTTCTACAAATTCATTCAGATTAACAGCCTTGATGTTTTCTTCCACTTCTTCAATTTGAGCTATACTCACTTCATTTGATAACAGATAGCTCTTTAATACATTAAATTTTGCGATGTCTATATCCAATCCTTTTAAATAATGTATCTTTTCAAATGTAATGCCATCTTTATCATTGTTCCAAGCATCAATAAGCCATTTTATTTGCTCCATCTTCCATGCCGGTAGCTTTGGATCGGCGATTTCTGTTAACTCATTTCCATATACATCATATTCGGTAATAGCACTCATAATCTGCTCGAGTTGCTCATCATTAAAATCGTTGATGGAGTAATTTTTACCATGTAATGCTGTTTCTAACTTACTTGTAGCAATGCGATTGATTGCAACATCCATTGGCACTTCATACTCTTCTATTGCAGCACCAACTTCTTCAGCAAACTGAGGACTTAATGCTAATCCTTGATCTGATATAGCTGGTACATGTTCCTTAATATCTTCACCAAAACTAAGTTCACCATCAAAAACTCTTTGAAGTTCTTCTTCTGTCATTTGATTTTTTAGTTCCGTGTCTTTCAGTTCTCTAAACGTTTTAGGAAAATCCTCTAAAACAAGTCTTTGTGCATTTAGTCCTTTTAGTTCATGAATATTGAAATATCCCCATTCAGGTTCTATTCCTAAAACAAGCCCAAAAGCATCGCCACTTTCTTTGTCATATTCAGTTATATACCAAGTCCAGTTACTTCTAAATGGAATAATATACGCTGCATGGACTTGCTTATCAGCAAGCGAAACATCTTCCTGTTCATAAAGATTTGGCACATGTTCAAGCATTTCATCCGTCATTAACTCATCCGGATTATCTTTGGAATAGAAAAAAGGAGCTTTTTTTGCTCCCTCTAAATCGTTTTCACCATTTTCTAGGCTTCTACTACTTCCTTGATTACTATCTCTTTCAGTGCTGAGATCATCGCTTGATACTCTGGATGATTCTCGTCTGTTATCTTCCAAGATTTCATCATCTTTGGTTTTTCCTGTCTCATAAAATTGATTGCTCTTGTCTGTGTTTCCATCAAGTGGTTCACTAGATTGTTCTCCTTGTAAAGGTCGATCAACATCTTCTGATGGCTCATTTCGTTGCTCTCCACTAGGTAATCTAATCTCATCACTGCGTATGTTGGATTTGGATATTTCTCCATAAATTTCGTTTCCATTTCCAGTTTGTCCAATGTTTTCTCTTTGATCATCGCCAAAATTTCTTCTATACTCTCCATTTGAGAAAACTCTGTTTCCTTTATCATCATATCTTTCGTCATTTGATCGAATAGCATGGTTCATACCTCCTACATTATTTTCGATTTCTTCCTTAGCTATATTATAATCGGCACTATTATCCTTTGTCAGGTCTCTATTTAAAGATAATTTCTTAGTTCTTGTCATAGTGGTTTCAATAATGGTGTTACAAGCATTTGAAATACAATTTCCAACACTCATCAAGGAAATACTATCTAGATACTTAAAATTTTCTTCTACATTATCCATTGAGATAGGATAGTTCAAATGAAATCTACTTGAAACAGCATAGCTAATAGAGTTCCTCATAAAATGAACAAAGGATTTTCTATCTTCATCTGCAATTCTTAGATTATTTGCAAGTTCATAAATACTTTTATCTGCATAAATTCGGCTTAACGAATATACATTCTCAGATAAATTATCACTGGCACTATAACCTTGAAATTCAATCATATCTTTAAGCACTTGTTCGTGTTTTTCTCTATCAAAAGACCACAAACTAACTTCATTGACATTTCTATCCATAGATACAGTTTGACTTACATCAAATACATAGCCAACCCTTTGAAATGAGTTACTGTTATTTAATACAGGAATCCCTTTTTCTCCTCGTTTAACCGTTCGATTGAATCGCTCTCTCCACATATCAAAACCTGTGCAGGCGATTGCTTTAGGATTTCTATCATAGATACTTAATTGATTTATAAAATCGTATCTTTGGTTATTTCCAATGACTTTTAATAACTCAAGATACTCTGTTTCACTTGTAAGAACATCTCTTTTAACAAGTTCAATTATGTTGTAAAAATCATTCGTTCTCATCATAACCTCCTATTTTTATCATTTCTTTTAATATCGCTTCTAAAACATCAACAACAATGCTATTGCCCGCTTGTTTATATAAAATGGATGATGTCGTTCCTTTTCGTTGTTTATAAATATTTCTTAATTTATCAAAATCTTCATCATCAAAGCCCATTAGTCGAAAACATTCTCGTTCTGTTAAATAGCGATATTTATTATTTCCCAAATCGATGATTCCAGAGTTTGGAATTCTGACTTGTTTTGTTGAAATGGTATAAGCAAACGTATCAATCACTTTTAATCTTCCTTTGAAATTGTTATTTTTAGGCTCACCTTTAATATATTTAAGCATTGATTGCTGTCTTACTTCATAAAGATTTGAAACATCGTTTTCAAGAAATTTTGATATATCCTTAGTCGGTACTTTTTGAAGATTTCCAAAGTCAAAATTATTCTTATCTAAAATGCTCATCACAAAAACACGTTCTCTTTTCTGTGGAATACCAAAATGCATAGCATTAACGATTTCATACTTATTTTTGTATCCTAGTCTTTCCATCTCTTCTAGATAATGAAAAAAGGAAGCTCTCATATTTTTATCGAGAACTCCCTTAACATTTTCCCATAATACAAATTTAGGTCTTTCATCCATTTCTTCTATGATACGAATCGTTTCAAAAAGCAAACTGCTTCGTGTACCACTTCCTTTAACTCCGCCTTGTTTCAAACCACTTCTACTAAAATCCTGACAAGGACTTCCATGCATGAGTAAATCTACTTTTCTATTAGATGGGTGATATGAGGTTATATCTTTAGGTTCATAATCTTCGTTATATAGAGCGTTATAACTTTTAACGCAATTCTTATCTAATTCCACATAATCAACCACTTCAAAAGGAATATTTTGCCTCATGAGTGCTTTTCTGATCGCTCCAATCCCACCAAATAATTCTAGTACATTCATCTGTTTTATTGCCATCACCTCCAAAATGAAAAAGAGAAACAAGATAAACTCATTCCTCTTTTCAAATAATCTTATTGTACTGATTGATTGTATCTTTAATTTCTTTTTCGATACCCTTCAAAAATTCTTCTTTACTTACTTTTCCATTTGCTATATCCAATAGTTTCATTTCCCATTCAGCAGTGGTTTTTGCTGATTTAAAAGTGTCTGAAACAATGGTAACTAAATTGATTCCTTTATGAGTAGCAACGAGATTCTTCTTATTTCTTTCCACATATCCTTTATAGATAAGGTTTTCAATAATTCCAGCTCTTGTTGCCGGCGTACCTAATCCTTTTCGTTCTACTTCCACGCCTTTATCAAGCGCATCATTACCTGCCACTTCCATTGCCTTTAAAAGTGTGTCTTCTGTAAAGTGTTTTGGTGGAGTTGTATATTTTTCTTTTATCTCTTTATTCTCAATTTTAAGAATATCATTAGCTTTAATATCGAGATCCACTATATCTTCATTTTTGGTATTTTTATACTCTTTTAGATACTGACTAAATCCCTCATGAATAATCTTTTTAAAACTACTTGTAAGTTCATAAGCATCAATTTTTGCTATGATCTTCATTGTATTTTCAAGTAATGGATAGCCAAAACTGGCATGAAGCTTATTCGAAATAAGATTATAGACTTTTAGTTCGCTATCAAGTAAAGCCGTGATATCTTCACTTAAAGAACTTACAGTAGGAATAATGGCATGATGATCTGTTACTTTTTTACTGTTAAATACTACCTTGATGCGATTTTTATCAAAATCATTTTTACCAAGAATATTATTCACAGTACTTTTAATCATATCTTCATTTAAATAACGACTATCTGTTCTTGGATAAGTGATTAACTTCTTTTCATAAAGGCTTTGGGCATAATCAAGTGTTTGTTTGGCACTATATCCAAAATACTTATTGCATTCTCTTTGAAGCGTTGTTAAATCAAAGGGAAGTTCTGGATTTGTAATCTTTTCTTTTTGAATAACATCATCAATTTCAATGCTATCACCAATTAAATCGAGTAATCTTTCTGCTTCGTTTTTATCATTGATTCTTTCGCTAGATAACACAAAACCATCTAACATCAAATCAACTGTAAAATACTTTTCTTTCTTAAAATTACTGATTTCTTCATCTTTATTAACGATCATGGCAAGAGTAGGGGTCTGTACACGTCCTACAGAGTAATTTTGCTTATATAGACACGAATATAACCTACTGATATTCATGCCAACTAGCCAATCTGCAATAGCTCTTGCTTTGGCTGACTCAAATAAATTATCATAGACGCTTCCATCTTTTAAACTTTTAAACCCATCTCTAATCGCATTATCTTCCATAGATGAAATCCAAAGCCTTTTCATCTTCTTTTTAGACCCTGTCATTTGATAAACTAGTCTAAAAATGCTTTCTCCCTCTCGCCCTGCATCACAGGCATTAATAATCGTATCAATTTCTTTTTCATTCATTAACTTTTTTAGGATAGTAAATTGTTTCTTTGTTGACTTTGCAACTTCATACTTATATTCACTTGGAATAATCGGTAAATCTCTTAAATTCCATTTAGCATACTTTTCATCGTATTTATCCGGATTTGACATTTGAACCAAATGACCAACACACCAAGATACTTTATATCCATTTCCCTCATAATACCCATCTTTTCTTTGATTTGCTCCTATCACTTTTGCGATAGATAGTGCTACGCTAGGCTTTTCTGCAATTACTAAATTCATATATACATATCTCCAATCTCTTTAAATAAAATAAGGCGAAAGATGAAATCCTCTCGCCTCATTCTTGTGTTTTAACTTATTCTTTTCTATTTAAATCATCAGTTTCTTCTGTTTCCTGATATTCTTCGGCATTTTCATTTTCATTTTCTTCTGCAAAGAAACTGTCATCGTCATCTTCTTCCTCAAGTGCCTTTACTTCTTCTGCTTCTTTTTTCTTAACCACTTTAAAATAATAACTAGCACCTAATGCCCCAATGACTACAAGAGCAATAATCAAATATGTTCCAAAATCACTATCTTCTTGTTTAACTGGTTTTGCCTCTTCTTCAGTGGTTTCTTCTTTAACAACTTCTTGTTTTGCCGGTTCTTTCTTTTCCACCATATTTAACAGATCATCTTCTGACACTTCTGTTAATAGCTGTACATTTTCTGTTTCTTCATCATGATTGATAATTAGATAAAAAACTTTACCATTTTTTGTTTCGAAAGTGATAAACTGTCTTGCGTCTGCCGAATACTGGTTATTTGTTTCATCTTCTCCATTATGAATTGGATAATCTTCATTGGCATTATTTTTATTTTCAGTAACAGTTGCTGTTGCATTTGATGGTTCAGAAGCCACCCCTTCGTTATCTGATGAATTTGTAGCAACAGAAGTGCTGCTTTCACTATTTGCTACAACTGATTTCGGTGTTAATTTATTGGGATAGCGAACCTCATTTTCTTCGCTTTCATTGGATATTGCATTTTCTTCTTCAGTCTCGGTTTGCTCTTCCACTATAACACCACCATCGGCTGCAAAAACTGCTTCACTATTGGCGAGTGAAAATCCCATACATATAACAAATGCAATCATAATACTGGCAATGGATACCAACGCTCTTTTACTTCTAATTTTATCTTTCATCGCTTGACTTCTCCTTTTCTTTTTTGTCTTTAAACATTTTCATAAGTTCTTCTAAAGTAATATTGTTTTGCCTACAAATCACAACAAATTCTTGATTAGTTAATTCTTCTTTACGTATAAATAAAGGCTCTAAATCTTTGTCGATCTGAGCCTTTTTGTCCAATAACTTTTCAATTTTTTTATTTACTAATATCAGTTCCTTGTTCACATTTCTACCTCCTATTTTTGTACTGATGGTGGAAAACCAAAGCCTACTGGTGAGTGCTTACAGAAAGTTGCAATCCAATCATCAAGCGTTGTTACTCTTACATGACCGATATTATCAATCACTTTGCCGTCTCCAATATAGATGCCAACATGACCGTAAATGAGTCCTGCTTGTCCACCACTACTGCTGCTTTCTACTGCCACAAGCATTCCTACTTCTAACTTAGAACGATCCGATGTAAAGGTATAATTTCGATACATATCATCAGCGTTTCCGCCAATATATCCAAGTCCAGCATTCTGGTATACTTGCGAAACCCACATAGCACACCAACCTGGTCCTGGAGATGGTGTTATAAAAGCTGCATCTACAATTTTCTTTTGAATATCAGCAGACGCTTCATATTCTTGACCACCACCGATACCACCATTGCTTTCAATTAAATCGGTATTGCCAAATATCTCGCCCATATTACCTTGCGTTAAAAACAAAGTTTCATAATGGCTTAGATTATCTAGATAGTCGGCGAATATTTCTCTGATGATACTATCCATTTCTTTTTTATTTAAAGTTACGATTAGCTTTTTATACTTATAAGGTTCTTCTCGAGTTTCTGTATATTCGTTGCCATCTTCATCGATTTTTGTTTCTGTAACAGTTTTATACCTGATTTCAATCTCTTCATCATATTCAAGCTGATACATCGCATTAAATAATTCATCAAGTAAATCGCTAACTTCAGAAACGCTATTTACTTCACCACATCTTGATGTTATATAGGACAAAAGTTCGTGTACATTATGACCAATATCTCCATTTTTACGAATAACATATTCATCATAGTTAGGATAATTGGTTTCCACATTTTCAATTTCGTTATATAAATCATTTTCCTTACTTGAAAACGTTTGATTGATTTCCTTGAGTACATCGCTACTTGATAAATAGCTGGTTGTTAGAACACTGCTTGAGGTTTCCATAAAGCTGCCCATGGAAAGATTGGCAAAATTTAATACAAAAGCCCCCAAAACAATAATAGACACAGCGACAACTGCTAGCATTTTTCCTTTAGTGGCTATAAACTCTTTAGAAACACTTAACGTCTTTGTGAAAGCATTTTTAAGCCTGTCTATGACTCTGGTTTCTTTATGATTATAAACAGAAGCTTTCATCTGTTTTCGCTTTTGAAACTGCTTATACTGTGCTGATATTTTATGGGAATCTGTTTTTTGATACTCATTGTTATTGTCTTTAAATACCAGTTTTGACTTTTTGTTTTGAGTTTTTCTATCAATGGTAGCTGCATTATTTGATTTTGCCTGTCTTCTTTTGCTTGAATAATCCTTAGCATAACGAGTTAAATTTGAACTTGTTCTTATTCCTTTTTCAGCAGCTTCCACCCCTGCATTTTCATCGTTTCCAGATGATAAATAATCACTTGTAACATTAGCTACTTTAGTAACACCATCAACACTTTTATCTTTTAGCATTTCCTTGTTTGATTTCTTATCATTGATAGTCTTTTTATCTTCGCTTTTACCATTTCTAGTAAATACCTTATCGGAATAGTTTTTCCTCTTTATTGCCCTTTTCTTTGTATATAGCTTTGACTTGCTATTATCCAATGATT
>OLVX01000577.1_pt1 | contig 35728 bp, 27 predicted proteins | sample 1673271 | NCBI WGS metagenome assembly OLVX01 (sample SAMEA3178939, study PRJEB25190) | human gut metagenome | biome: human gut; feature: human-associated habitat; material: faeces | place: Austria | collected 2013
CCCAGGCGCTCCGGATCCTCGCTGATGTCGTCCATGAGCTCCTGCAGCGAGCCATACTCGTCGACGATCTTCTCGGCCACGCCGTCGCGCACGACGGACACGCGCGAAAGCGTGCGCAGGCCCAGCGGTGTCATGACGGAGTCCTCGTCCAGGTCGTCATAGCCCAGAACTGCCGCCACGTGTTGCGGGTCGGACAGGTCCTTAGGCGTCATGCGGCTAAGCTCGGCGCGAATCTTCTCGGCATTGGCCTCGGAGGAGTCGCTCGCGTAGTCGCGGATCATCAGGTCATACTCGGTATCCATACTGGAGCCGGCGAGCTGCTCGAGCTGCATCTGCACGAGCTTGCCCTGGTTGCCCAGCTTGACGATGCAATCCTTAAGCTCGGTCTTTGCCTGCTGCATGATCTCGAAACTCGAGAAAATGCCGGTGATATCGGCGAGCGTAACGTAGTCATCGAGCTCGAGGGCCGTCAGGCGCAGCAGGGAGCGATCGAGCGACTGACGGGTGGTCTGAAGCGTAGCGACGAGCTGGTTGACCGAGCTCATGATGGTGGTGACAGGCTGGATCTCGTAGCTCTTGCCGTGAACGTACACGTTGACGACGGCACGACGGGCCGAGACCGAGATCACGATGGCATCGGTGAGCACCGACATGCGAGCGGCGGTGCGGTGACGCATGCCCGTCTCGCTCGTGGCAAGCGAGGGATCGGGATTGAGGTGGAAGTTGGCGCGCAGGATCTGGGTGAGGTCGCCGTCGATGACGATGGCACCGTCCATCTTGGAGAGCTCGAACAGACGGTTCGAGGTGAACGAAATGTTGAGCGGGAAGCCGTCGTTACCGGCAGCGAGCACGTTTTCGGTGTCGCCGACGCAGATAAGAGCGCCCAGGTGACCGGCGATGATCATATCGAGGGCGGTGCGGATCGGCTGACCAGGTGCCGTCAGGCGGATGGCCTGTTCCATACGCTTTTGCAGCTCGTTCTTATCCAAGGCATCGCTCCCATCGTATACGCTCCATAAACGCTAAATAGTTTCTCACGGTTTGTCCCCGCGGCGCTCGCGAAATCCGATGCTTACAGAATGAGCGAACACAGCTTAGATAGCTCATTTGGGACGGGGCTCCTTTGACTGCTCATGTGGTAGCATCGGGTCTCATATAAATGAGGGAGTAGTCGCGTAATCGGGCTCGCCCGCAGAGAGGGAGCCAGACTATGGGACTCGCAGAGCTCGTGTTGCTCGCCGTTGGCCTTTCGATGGACGCCTTTGCCGTTTCCATCTGCAAAGGTCTCGGCATGAAAAAGATCAACCTTAAAGTCGCCGTGATGCTCGGCCTGTTCTTTGGCGGCTTTCAGGCCGGCATGCCCGTAATCGGATGGGCGCTTGGCAGCCAGTTTATGGGCATCATCGGCCCCATCGACCACTGGATCGCCTTTATCCTGCTCGCCTTCATCGGCAGCAAAATGCTGTGGGAAGCCTTTACCGAGGACGAGGATGAAGGCAACGGCAAGGATGCCGAAAAGATTGACCTGGTAGAATACCTGATCCTCGCTATCGCCACCTCAATCGACGCCCTAGCCGTGGGCATCTCATTTGCCGCGCTCTCGGTCGACATCGTGCCCGCTGTATCGCTTATCGGCGTCACAACGTTTATCTTCTCCGTCGCCGGCGTAGCGATCGGCCACACCTTTGGCGCGCGCTACGAAAAACCCGCCACCATCGTCGGCGGCGTTGTGCTCATCCTCATCGGGCTTAAGATTTTGCTGGAACACTTGGGGTTTTTGGCGCTGTAAAACACCCTTCAAAACTAAACGTCCGTATGAGGCCTCATGCAGAGTTTTGCATGAGGCCTTTTCATGCAGACTTTTGCATGTCATACTAGGATGCAAAAGTCTGCACGTTAGGAGATTGCCATGGATACCCTTCCCATCACCACACCGCGCCAAGCTGGCATCTACGTGCGTCAGGCACGCGAGTCGCAGGGAATCACCCGCGCGGCCCTCGCTAAAAAAGCCGGCGTTTCGGAGCGCCTGCTCGCATCGCTCGAGCTAGGAGATGCCACGGGCATTCGGCTCGACAAGCTGCTGACGATTTTCGACGCTCTTGGACTGGCACTCGCAGCACAAGGGGATATCGACGAAGCGAAAAACGAGCGACCAGTCGACGCCCCGCATGCCAATCCGCTGCCTCGCAGCATCCCCAGGCGCCATCACACTCAACGTCCTCATCATCGCAACCGTCGTAGTACCGCCATTCCGGCTCTTGCAGATGCCCCCTTTACATCCGCACTCTACGACGAGGTCTTCGCCGATTTCGCCATGTCCAATCTCGGAGTCTCGATTGCCGCAAACGCATCTAACCAAACCAAGCCCGAAGGGAAATAGCCAATGGCCAGAACATCACTTCGGACCTTTATTTGCGGCGTACCTGCGGGAACGCTCACGCAAGATGAGAACGGTCTTATCAGCTTTACCTACGATCATGACTATGACGGGCCCGCATTATCGATCAACATACCCGTATCGAATCGCGCATACGGACAACAGGTCATGAATCCGTACTTGTTTGGTCTTCTGCCCGACAGCGAGGACCAGCGAAAAGCGATCGCCGTCGAATTCGACACCAGGTCCAACAATCCCGTTGCGTTGCTCAGCCATATCGGACTCGACTGTCCGGGCGGAGTGCAGTTTTGTGCCGAAGAAGATGCCGACGCCGTCCTGCATCGCGCTGGCGAATACCGCCCTATAGACGACCACGAGATTGCGCTGCGTCTCAAGTCGATCAGAGATGACCGCGATGCATCGTGGATAGGTCTAGATGAAAGTTGGTCGCTTGGAGGCAACCAGGGCAAGTTCGCGCTCGCGTTCATAAACGGCCGCTGGTGCGAATGCATGGGCTCCTCGCCCACGACGCATATTTTCAAAAATGGCGTTATCGGATTTAAACTTGAGGCTCTCAATGAGTTTGTCTGCATGAAAAGCGCCCAGCGCGCCGGCATCGCAACGGCAAACGTCGAATATCGTATGTTTGAGGACGAACCTGCCCTCATTGTTGAGCGCTATGACCGCGTGAAAGTCGAAGACGGAACGATCAGGCGTCTACATCAAGAAGACCTCTGTCAGGCACTTGGGGTGATGCCCGCCCAAAAGTATACGGCAGACGGCGGCCCGACCGCCCGCGACATTCAAGAGCTCCTCGTAAATACGAGCCACCATCAACTTAACCTGTATCTGTTTACGCAGATACTGTTCTTCAACGCAATTATCGGCGCACCGGATGCGCATGCGAAAAACTATTCCCTGCTCCTTGGAAACGACGGCGCAGCCATGATGGCTCGAATGTACGATGTCGCATCGGGCTTGGCGTACGAGCGCATGCGCCGCCGGGCGCGCCTTGCCATGAGCGTTGGCGGCGAGAATCGCGTGGGGCGTATCGGACCCAACGCTATCCGCCGATACCATGGCGAAGGCGACCCCGTGCTGAAAGCGGCACTCACCGATGCCGGGCTAACCGAGAAATTTTGCTTTACAACCATGATGGACCTTGCCTACGAAGTGCCTATCTGCATGGAAGAGGTCATGGACGAATACGCCGATCTGCCCGGCATGGCGGACCTGCGCGAACATATGCTCGGGCCCATCCGCGAAAACTGCCAGCGCACCCTCGACCTCATCAAGGCGGATATGGGCTAGACGCCAATCAATTTCCCATTTCTTAAAAGAAGAGAGGGGGCACCCGTCGCAAAAGCTCGGGTGCCCCCTCTCGTAATGTCATTTGCAATCCATCAGCAAAGGTTTTGGATCGCCGTCAATGCGACCTTTACGCAGCGAGGCGCTTGAGGACGTCGATGAGCAGCTCGTAGAAGCGCTCGGCAGAAGCGAGCTCCATGCTCTCGTCCGGGGTGTGGACATCGGAGAGCGTCGGGCCCACGGCGATGGCGTCCAGGCCGTGCAGGGCCTCGGCAAACAGGCCGCACTCAAGGCCGGCGTGAATGGACTCGATGCGCAGCTCGGAGCCAAAGAGCTCGCGATAGCTCTCGACAAAGACGTCGCGAACCGGCGAATGCTCGGCATAGCTCCAGCCAGGATACTCGAACTCAAACTTGGCGTCGAAGCCCAGGACATCGGCCAGCGTCTGCAGGCGGTCCTTGAACTCGTTCTGCAGCGAGGTGATCGAGGAGCGCGGGGACAGCATGATCTTGACTTCGTCGTCAGAAGTGGCAACCACACCGATGTTGGAGGAAACCTCGACGGAGCCGTCGGTGGCGACGTTGCGGCGAATCACGCCGTTAGGGGCAAGACGTAGCGCGCGGATGAGGGCAAGCGCGGACTTCTGGTCCATGGCCTCGACCTCGGCGTCGTCGGTAATCTCGACGGTGCAAGTAAAGCCGGGGTCGAAGACCTCGAGCTCGGCGGTAACGTCGGCGATGATGCCCTTTGCGATCTGGGCCGCGGCCTCGGCGGCAGTGTGGTCGGCGTAAACCAGCTCGGCCCTGCACTCACGGTTGATGGCGTTGTCCTTGGTGCCGCCGTTAAAGCTAACGATAGCGGGCTCGCCGGCGACCATCAGGCGGTCGATGATGCGGGCCATGATAAGGTTGCCGTTGCCGCGCTCCAGGTTGATATCGCTGCCGGAGTGGCCGCCCAGCAGGCCGGAGATGTCGAGCGTGAGGGTGCTACCGGTCTTGTGCTCGCGCGCGATCGGGCAGGTGTAGGTAACGACGACACCGCCGGCGCAGCTGACGGTAGCAACGCCCTCTTCCTCGGAGTCAAGGTTAATCATGGTGCGGGCGCTAATCTGGGACTTGTCGAGCGTCTCGGCGCCGACCAGGCCAGTCTCCTCGTCGGTGGTGAATACGCACTCGAGGGCCGGATGGACAATCGAATCATCGTTGAGCACGGTAAGCATAAGCGCAACGGCAATACCGTTGTCGGCGCCCAGCGTGGTGCCGTTAGCGGTGAGGACGCCGTCCTTGACGACCAGGTCGATACCATCGGTCGTAAAGTCGTGCTCAACGGAGCCCAGCTTGTCGCACACCATATCGATGTGGCCCTGCAGCATCACGGTCGGGGCATTCTCGGCACCGGCAGATGCGGGCTTGCGAATGATGACGTTGTAGACCTCGTCCTGGTACACATCGAGGCCGCGCTCCTTGGCAAACGCAACCAGGAAATCGCTGATGCCCTTCTCGTTGCCAGACCCACGGGGGATCGCGCTGACCTCCTCAAAGAAATGGAACAGCTGGGCGGGCTCGTAGCCGGTAATCTTGTAGTCCATGGTGCCTCCTTGGCGCAACTGGTTAGACAATAAGACATGCGACTTGTATATTCCCAGACTTCGTTTGCATAAACCAGTCGAAAACGCCGAGCGCTCTCGCATCATCGGCTAACGGCGGACCGAATAGCGAAACGGTCACAACTTCGCAGCTCTACAAATCGAGGCGCCCTTGCCGGAACGCCTCGATTGCACAGATCAAATTGTCGCCACGCCCTACAGCGCGCCGGAACCGGCTTGCATCATGCCGCCGGGGCCCGAGCTCACGCCACTACTCACAGGCGCGGCGTTTCCGGTGTGCGGCGCTGCCGGAACGGTATCGCCCCCGAGCGCACCTGCCGGACGCGGCGCTGGGATCTCGCCCGTACCGTGGCTAAAGACAAACTTGCCGTCGGCCACATCGCACAGGACGGTATCGCCACTGCCCCACTCGCCGGCCAGCAGCTCCTCGGACAGCGGGTCCTCGATGAGCTTCTGGATGGCGCGGCGCAGCGGACGTGCGCCGTTGGTGAGGTCGGTGCCCTCGGCCACGATCTTGTCGTAGGCCGCATCGGTGAGCTTGATGTTCATGCCGTTGGCAATCAGGCGTTGACGCAGGTCGTCCACCAGCAGGTGCGCGATCTTGGTCAGGTTCTCACCCGAAAGCTTCTGGAACACCACGATGTCATCGATACGGTTGAGCAGCTCGGGGCGGAACAAGCGCTTGAGCTCGCCCATCGCACGGCCCTTAATCTCGCTCGAGGTAAGGCCTTGCTCGCCGGTGGTGCCAAAGCCAACGCTCGTATCCTGCGCAATCTCGCGGGCGCCCACGTTTGACGTCATGATGATCACCGTATTGCGGAAGTCGACCGTCTTGCCCTGGTTATCGGTCAGACGACCCTCCTCCAGCACCTGCAGCAGGATATTGAAGATGTCGGGGTGCGCCTTCTCGATCTCGTCGAACAGCACGACCGAGTACGGATGACGGCGAACAGCCTTGGTGAGCTGACCGCCCTCGTCGTGGCCCACGTAACCCGGAGGGCTACCGATAAGCTTGGAGACCTCGAACTCGCTGCCAAACTCCGACATGTCGAAGCTGATGAGCGCGTCCTTGCTGCCAAAGAGATACTCGGCGAGCGTCTTGGCGAGCTCGGTCTTGCCCGTGCCGGTGGGACCCAGGAAGATAAAGCTGCCACCGGGACGACGCGGGTCCTTGAGCGGCGAGCGGCTGCGGCGCACGGCCTTGGCAACGGCCTCTACGGCCTCGTCCTGGCCGATAATGCGGGTCTTGAGCACGCTTTCGGCCTGCAGCAGGCGACGGCTCTCGCTCTCGGTGAGCGAAGACACCGGCACGCCCGAGGTCACGGACACGATGTCGGCAATCTGGCTCACGTCAATAGTGAGCGGGCTCGCGTCGAGCTCGGCCGTCCAGGCAGCCTTGGCCTCGGCAAGCTCAATCTCGGCAGCCTTTTGCTGCTCAGTGATCTCGGCGGCCTTGTTCATGTCGTCGCTCTCGGTGGCCTCCTGTGCGGCAGCCTTGAGCTCCTCGACGCGATGCTCGGCCTCGCGCACCGGCTCGGGCGCGCGGTTGGCGGCGATGCGGGCGCGGGCACCGGCCTCGTCGATGAGGTCGATGGCCTTATCGGGCAGGAAGCGATCCTGGATATAGCGGTTGGACAAGTTCGCGGCGGCCTCGATAGCACCCTGTGTGTAACGCACATGGTGGTGCTCCTCGTAGCGCGGCTTGAGCGCGGTCAGGATCTTGACCGTGTCCTCGACACTCGGCTCCTCGACATCGATTGTCTGGAAGCGGCGCTCGAAAGCCGGATCCTTGGTGAGGTACTTGCGGAACTCCTCGGCCGTGGTGGCACCGATGATCTGGAAAGCACCGCGCGCGAGCACGGGCTTGAGCATGGAGCTTGCATCGATGGATCCCTCGGCAGAACCGGCACCGATGATGGTGTGCATCTCGTCGATAAACAGGATGACGTCGTCGGCTTCAGTTGCCTCCTGGATCACGTTCTTGAGGCGCTCCTCAAACTCACCGCGATACTTGGCGCCCGCAACAAGACCCGGCAGATCGAGCGTCCAGATATTCTGGTTCATGAGGTTCTCGGGCACGTTGCCGGCTGCAATCTGCTGAGCCAGGCCCTCGACGATGGCCGTCTTGCCCACGCCGGGGTCGCCCAGAATGAGCGGGTTGTTCTTGGTGCGGCGCGAAAGAATTTCCATCATACGCTGGACTTCCTTTTCGCGACCGATCACGGGGTCGAGTTCGCCATCGCGCGCCTTCTGCGTGAGGTTGGTCGCGAACTGCTTAAGCGTATCGGTGCCACTCCCCTTTTGCTGAGAGGCATCCGAGCCGCTAAAGAACGGCAGGCCCGCACCGGGACGACCAGCACCGGCGCCGGCGAGCGGACGCTTCTTGTCCTGGTCCTTGGCAGTGAGTTTCTCGATAGCCTTTTTGATGGAGGCGGACGACACACCCAGGCGCATGAGGATGTCCATGGCCATGCCGTTGCCCTCTTCGACGATACCGATGAGCAGGTGCTCGGTCGACACATAGGTCTGGTTGTTCTCGCGCGCCACGCGGAAGGAGCGCTCCATCACGCTGATGACGAGCGGCGTAAAGGCGAGTTTAGCGGCCTCGGTCTCCTCGCTGGGCTCGGGCACCGTGGTCTGGACCTCCTTGAGGGTGTCCATGATGTCGTCGTAGGAGATATCAAGCGAGCGCAGCGCCTCGGCGGCAATGCCCTCATCCTCCTTGGCAAGCGCCAGAAGCAGATGCTCGGTACCCACCTTGTTGGTATGCAGGTCGAGCGCCTCCTGTTTGGCCATCGACATGACCTTGCGCGCTCGATCGGTAAATCTATCTAACATGCTCGTTTCCTTACATGAGTTCATCGAAATCAAAACGCCCGCCCGTCGGCGGCGCTTTTGTCTCTTTACCCACAGGTTGTCTATGTTAACAGCTGGAGGAATATCTATAAACCCGGCTCACATGAATGCAGGTTATGACCGCATCGCGGGACTCACCGCGCGATGCGCGACAGGCGCCCCGCAAGAGAAACCCTAGGCGTCTTTCACCACGTCGGGACTCGTCGCACGCGATGCGCGATAGGCATCGGCCTCCTTGGAGACGCGTTCGAGCAGCTCGGATGTATCGACGCCCTCGACTTGCGCGACCGTTTCCACCGTCTGCATGGCGACCGCCCTCAGGTACGCGCACGCGCTGTCCCCCAGCTGCTCGAGGTCTATCTCCTCGCCGCCCTCCCGGGCAAAGCCGACCGCCATCACAAAGCCCATGATGCCCGAGACCAGAAAGCCCACCGCAAAGCTCGAATCTGCCTTGAGCTCTTCTCCGTCGGGGTGGACGATCTCTCTCACGCGGTCGATGATGATCGTATGGATGCCCTGCACGACCTGCTCGGCGGCACCCGCCCTCATGGTGATGACGATGCGCCGCAGCAGGCAGCGGACGTCGCGCCGGTCGAACGCCGAAAGGTCGCCCTCGCTCGAAAAATGCCAGAGGGCATCGGTGATGAGCTCGTTATCCTGCAGCAGCTGGGCTATGGCGATGGCGACGAGTTCATCGAAATCGTGAAAATAGTAGTAAAACGTTCCGCGATTGCACTGGGCGGCGCGGGTCACCTCGCCAACCGACAGCTCGAAGATGCTGTTGTTCTCGATGAGCTCCCAAAACGCCTCGATGATACGGGTGCGTGCATCGGGCGCATCGGCGTCCTTACGCGGTCTCGCCATGCGCCTCACCGCACCCCTGCGCCTTGGCGTTCATGATGAGCATCTGAAGACGGTTCTCCACGTTGGCGAAGCTCACGTCGGGATCGTAGTCGAGCGGCAGGAACTGCGCCGTGGGATACTGCTCCTTGAGCGCATGGATGAGCCCGCGCCCCACGACATGGTTGGGCAGACACCCGAACGGCTGCAGGATCACGAAGTTGCGGCAGCCGCGCTTGGCGTGCTCGAGGATCTCCGCCGGAATCAGCACGCCCTCGCCCGCATCGAACGTATGGTGCAGGATCTTATCGCTCGCGCGCACGAGCTCGGGCATGCGCGTCGGCGGCTCGTAGAGCGGGCTCGCCGCGCCCAGGCGGTCGCAACGGTCGTGCGCGAGCTCGAACAGGTTGTCCGCCGTGGCGTACCAGGCCTTTTCGGGCAGCGACAGGTCGACGTGGAACTCGCGCGACTGCGCATGCTTGTAGAAATAGGTCTTGCGGATCACGTCGGTCATGCGCGCCTCGATGACCTCGAGTCCGTTGTCCTCGAGGTAGCGCTCGATCTCGTGGTTGGCGCCGAGATGGAAATTGAGCAGGTACTCGCCCACGATGAGAACGGTCGGATGCGGGTTCGAGCGGTCGTACGGAACGGCGTCCATGATCGCAAGCGCGCGTTTGAAGCCCGTCGCCTGGCCTCTCAGCCCGGAGCGCTCCATGCCCTCGATAACCTCATCGAGCGCGCGGTCGAACGCAGCGTCCGCCGCGCCCTTCTCGAGCTCGTAGGGACGGATGCGCCTAAGCATGGCCTCGAGGGCATCGATCATGGGAAGACCGTAGGCGATCTGGATGCTCGGGCCAAGGCCGAGCTTGAAGCCCGGATGCGCATTGTGGGCATCGACGTCGTCGTTGGTGAGCACCGGGACATAGTCGTATCCCGCGTCGTCGAGCGCGCGGCGCAGCAGGGGCATGTAGTGCGTCAGGCGGCAGTCGCCGATATACTTGCCAGTCACCACGGCGACGTCGTGCGGGTCGTACTTACCGCTCTCGAGTGCCGCGAGCGCCTCGCCGATCACGATTTGCGCGGGGAAGCAGATGTCGTTGTGCACATAGCGTTTGCCCAGGCGGATGGCATCCTCGCGCCCGATATCAAGGGCCTCGGCGCGCACGCCCTGATTGCGCATCGCCGCGGTCATGAGCCTGCAGAACGCATGGGAGGTGTTGGGGACCAGCGCGATCTTGTCGTGCCGGTCGCGCTTGGTGTACTTGACCTTATACGGGTCGTCGAGCGGATGGACCGCGTGCACCCGGGCGCCCTCGGCACGCTCCTCCGCGCGACGACGGTTGACCGACTCGATAAACGAACGCACGCGAATGCCCATGGGACCGGCGACGTCGCTCTCATCGAGCTTGATCATCATCGGAACCTTGGAGCCCATCTCGCCCATCATGCGCGCGATCTCGTCGGTGAGATACGCATCGTGGCCGCAGCCGAAGCTGCCCATCTGCACGAGCTCGAGCTCGGGCGTCGATGCGACGATGACCGCGCACGACAGCATGCGCGCATGGTAGTTGTTCACGATGTCGATGCGGCTGTTGGAAAGATCGACGTTGCAGACCCCCGGCACCGCATCGGGCGTCAGCACGGGGATGCCGCGCTCAGAAAAGAGCTTGGGCAGCCCGTGGTTGACCAGCGGGTCGTTGTGGTACGGGCGCGAAGCGATCACCACCGCGTAGCCGCCGTCCTCGCGCACGTTCTCGAGCACCTGCCTGCCGCGCAGCTGCAGCTGGTTCTCAAACGTCTGCTGCGCGCGGTCCGCCTGCTCGGTCGCCTTGGCAACCAGGTCGGCATCGATATCGAAGGTCTCCTTGCACCACGCCTTGAGCTGGCGGTTTCGGTCGCCCTCGTCGTACCAGTGGAACAGCGGCGTATCGAACGGAACGCCGAAACGCTCCTCCGGGTTATCGGAATTGCGCATCACGTAGGGGTATCCCTTTACGACGGCGCACATCCACTCGCTGGTAGAGGCGGTGTTTTCGGTGGGCACCGTCGTGATGATGGGCATGAAGATGCGGTCGACGCCGGCGTCGACGAGATTGCGGATGTGCCCGTGGACGAGCTTGGCCGGGAAGCACACGGTGTCGGATGTGACGTGCGCCAGACCGCGCTCGTACATCGCCTTGGTGCTGCGTCCCGAGACGCGCACCTTAAAGCCGAGCGTGCTGAAGAACGTCAACCAGAACGGCATGGTGTCCCAGAACTCGAGCACACGGGGAATGCCGATCGTGACATCGCGCCCCCCGCAGACGGGAACCGTGGGGTACGACTCGAACAGCAGCTTCTCGCGGTCGACAAAGAGATTGGGGGCAGCCGCGGTCCGGTCGCGCCCCGTGCCGGGTGCCTGTGCCTCGCAAGCACCCTGCGGACGCAGCTCCTCCGCCGCGGGAACCTCGCGCACGAGCTCATCCCATGAGATGGCGCCGCCGCGCGGGCAGCGATTGCCCGTGACGTAAAGCGAGCCGTCGCCAAATGCCACGACCGCGCGCTGGCAGCGGTTGTTGCACCGACGGCAGGTAACGCCGCCGAACTCGCGATGCTCGAAGCGCTCCACGGCATCGAGCCCGATAAACGACGTGCCGGCGTCGCCCTTGCGGCATTCCTCGCGCGCGAGCAGGGCGATACCGATAGCGCCCATCAGCCCCGGGTGGGGCGCACGCGTGACGGGTTTGCCCAGATACTGCTCGAATGCGCGCAGCACCGCGTCGTTTCGGAATGTGCCGCCCTGGACGACGACTTTGTCGCCCAGACGGTTGAGATTTGAAACGCGAATGACCTTGGTGAACACGTTCTCGATAATCGAACGGCAGAGACCGGCCATGATGTCGCCCGGACCCTTACCGCGCCGCTGCTCGGAAACGACGCTGCTGTTCATGAACACCGCGCAGCGGCTGCCGAGAACGGCGGGGGCTTTGGACGAAAATGCCTCGGTCGCGATATCCTCAACGGCTATTCCGAGGTTTTTGGCAAAACCCTCGAGGAACGAGCCGCAGCCCGCAGAGCACGCCTCGTTGACGACGATATCGGTCAGCACGCCGTGGTTGAGCCAGATGGCCTTCATATCCTGTCCGCCGATGTCGAGCACGAAGGTCGCATCGGGAACGCATGCGCACGCGGCGCGGGCGTGCGCGACCGTCTCGACCGTATGGTAGTCGGCGTGGAACGCGCGCGCGAAAAGCTCCTCGCCGTATCCCGTGGTGCCCACGGCATCGATCGCAAGCGTGACTCCCGCTGTCTCCCAGCGGTTCTTCAAGCTGACAAGACCCTGTTGGGCGACGTCGAGCGGTCTGCCGTTATTAGACGCGTAGAACGAATCGACAAGCTCACCCGCCTCATCGACCAGGGCGAACTTGGTCGTCGTGCTCCCCGAATCGATACCGAGCGCCACACGCACCGTCTCTCCGGGCGCATACGCATCCGGACCCTTTGCCGGCGTCTCTTTGCCATGGCGTGCCGTAAAATCCGCCTGCTCGGCAGGTGTGGCAAAAAAGGGCTGGGCAAGACGTCCCTCCCCGCTTGCGGGCGCGACCGTCTCGAGCTTATCCAGCCAGACAAAAGCGTCGGGAAGGTCGATCGGTTGGGACGATACGAACATGTCGGTCAGCGACAGGGCGGCACCGCGCGCGACCATGATCTGCGGATCGCGCGGGACGATAACCTGATCGTCCGATAGATTCAGTTGCTCCCGGAACACGCGGACCAGCGTGGGGTTGTAGGCGAGCGTACCGCCCTCGAAGATTACCGGCGGCTCGATGTCGATACCCTGGGCCAGACCGCCGATCGTTTGGCGGGCGACCGCGTGAAGCGCCGAAAGCGCCAGGTCGGTGGTAGGAATGCCCTCGTTGAGCAGCGGCTGGATATCGGTCTTTGCGTACACGCCGCAGCGGCCCGAGACCTCGTGGACGGTCGTTCCCCGGCTTGCGAGCTGCTCGAACTCGCCCGATTCGGTGCCGACCCCCATGAGCTTTGCCATCTCGTCGATAAATGCACCGGTACCGCCTGCGCACGAGCCGTTCATGCGCATGTCGGCAACCTCGATGTCTCCCTTATCGTTGGTGCGGAAGAAGATCATCTTGGCGTCTTGGCCGCCCAGCTCGATGGCGCAGCGCGTCTGCGGATAGAACCTGCTGATCGCGAGCGCGTTGGCGACCACCTCCTGAACGTACGAGGCGCCCAGCGCGGTCGCGATATCGCGCGCACCCGAGCCGGTCACCGCAACGCGCAGCGACTCATGGGGAAAGCGCTCGGCGAGCTCGCCGAGCATGGCGCGCACGCTCGCTGTCTGACACGCCCCGTGGCGGCGATATCCCCACCACGCCTCGGTCATATCCTCGTGCATCGCGTAAACTTTGGTCGTCGTCGACCCTACGTCCAGTCCTACTAGCAACGCCATAATGCTCCGTCTCTCGCATTTTTCCTGCTAGAGATATACCACTCTACGTAATACAACAGACTGTTGTATTTAAACTCCGTATAAATAGCGGCTGCCGAAACGCTTCAGCAGCCGCCGAATGCACCAACAGATTGTTCTGCGCGCTAGCACGTCGGGCAACGGAGCAGCACGGGCCCTCCGGTCATGCGCACCGCTCACGCCCGCGATGTCGCCGAGAGAGCTATCCACGCTTAGGGCTCCAACCAAGCAAGTCGCCCGCGCTCAGCAGATCCCTAAGCGAGCTACTCGCACTCAGGAGCCATAGCCTGCTCCAAGAGCTCGGCATGCTCCTCCTCGAAAACCGTCCCCACAGGGAAGGCGCGACGGAAGACGAAGTGGGAAATCGGACCGGCTACCAAAAGGTTCCACGGCAGCGCCATCACAAAATTATGCGGGATGTTGATCATCCAGATCGCGGGCACGGAATACAGGTTCGCAAGGATGCCGCCGGGCATGTGCGTCAGACCCTCGCAGGCACCGTACAGCGACATGATGATGACCATGGGAACGAGCATGCAGGAGCTGACGGCGAGCTTCATGGCAAGTGGCGAGCTCTTGCCCGGCGTGACCAAGTACTTAAAGGCGAAACCCTTGGCGAGCGGGCTGGCGACGAACCAGTCGCAGCACATGGCAAAAATGTAGGCAACGGGGAAGCCGAGCCACGCAGCGGCAACGACCTCGCCGTTGATGGCCCCGTGCTGCAGGGCAACGTTGTAGATGCTCATCCAGAGCACCATGCAAAAGCACATGATAAAGGTGAACAGCAGGCTCTCTCGTTTGTTGATAGGCATAAAGGGCAGATTCCTCTCTGTGTTGTACCGCGGCGCCACGCAACAAAAACGGGCGGGCAAGATGGAGCTGTTGGAACTTCATCTCGCCCGCCCGTGATACGCGCGTCTGCGACTACTTATGTGGTGGAATCAGCCTAGCACGAAAAGCACGTGCTTCGTAAGCGTTGAGTTTATGGAGATGCCGGGCACCGATAATCCCCCGACCCCATAAGTTGCGGTGGAATACGGACTGTTTTGACCCTTTAAGCAGCAATTCAGTCCCTATTTCACCGCAACTCATTTGGTGCAAAGTAACCTGTCCCCCTTGTACCAATTAGCTGGTGTGGCGCCAGCGAGGGTCGGTGAGCGTACGCGCCACACCCAGACCAACGGGCAAAAACGCCACGATGAGCACCGCACGCACAAACCAGCCGAGCATATTGACCGTGTCGAAGGTGCACATGTAATACATCGAGCGATACAGATACAAGCCAGGCACCATAATGACAATTGATGGCACCGTGAGGGCGATGCGTGGGTAGGTGAGCTTGATTTCGGCTAAGCTCGCGAGCAACCCCGATACCAGTGCGCCGATAAACGCTGCTGCCTCGGGAGGCATACCTGCGCTCAGGCCCAGGAAAGGAAGTATCGTCGGCGCATCGACGAGCGTAAGGCGCAAGGTATTGGACACGGCGCCGATGAGCCCTGCCGCCGCTGCCATCTTTACCGGGCTGTTGAACATAACCGAGAAGCCAAATACACCGATAAAGCTCATCAGTATGCGCAAGAGCGTAAGAGCCAACGGTGAGAGGCCGAGCGGGGCGAAGTCATCCGGCGCCAGTCCCACACACTCAGCAACCATCCAACCTACGAGGGTCGCCATCACAATAATCGACACAGCATACGAAAGACGCTCGATACCGCTTCGCATGTCAAGCTTAGCGATGTCGAGGCCTGCCGTAATGAGGGGAAAGCCGGGAATCACAAAGAGCATGGCGCCGATATAGCCTTCTTGGTGCGACATTGCCCCTGGAATGACCTGGCTAAGGCCGAGCAATGCCAGCAGATACGAAACGCAAGCGAGCGCAACGCCAGTCGTCAGCGCGCTGAACTGGCCAAGACCCTGCTTGAGAATATGGGAGCGAGCAAAGTTGCCGACACCAGCGCCTACGAACGCGCAAGCCATCTCGATAGGGCCGCCGCCGAGCAAAAAGACGAAGGCGCCACAAGCACAGGCCGCCGCAAGGCCCTGTTGCCAGGGAGAGTAATCGGGCTTTGAGCTCTCAACAGTCTTGAGCATCTCGTGGTACTCGTGTACGGTAAACCGGCGTCCGTAAATCTCGATTTCCTTTAGGAAGCTCTCCATCATCCAAATGCGATGAGTATTGACCCCCGTTGTGGGTAGGCTGACGACCTCGTTAAAGCAGTGGCCATCTTCGATGCAGGTGCACTCAAACGACAGAAGACTCAGGTCGACGTGAATCGTGACGCCGAGTACGGCAGCAACACGATTCATGGTATCGCGCACGCGCCAGGCACCTGTTCCGCTTGCCAGCATGAGCATGCCGGTGCGGCAGATAATGGATGACTTATCGGTGAGCGGCGCATCGACGGCAAGTTCATCGCCTGCCGTCACGATCTGGTGCCAGTCAGTTTTCATATGGAGTGCGCCGGCACGAGCGCCGTGGTGCATAGGGACTCTCGAAAGCAGCGAGTCCAGGCGCGAAGACTGTGGGGGCTCTGCTGATTCGACCTCGTCCTCGTCGGGCTCTTCACCAACAAGGTCGAAGGCATCGAGCGACGCCGGCTCGCGACGATCGATCAGCTCCTCATCCTCATCATCAAAGTAGTTGAACTGATCGAGCATGTCCTCTTCGATTGCACGCTCGCTCGCGTCGTCCATATAGACGCTCCCTTCCTGCCGACTAACTCCCATCCTAGGCAGCAACGGCTAAAGGAAACATAAAAGAGACGACTGTCATGCGAGCCATGTGTGCAATAGCCGTTGGGTAGTCGTTTGAGAACGCCCCCAATGACTATTGACGGCCAAGGCAACGCCGATGCCCTGGCAACAACAGCGAAAGCCCGCCAGAGCGAGCAAGGTCCTTTTGGGGCGAGATGACACCATAGGTTGAGCAAAAGTCAGCGAGCGGACCGCATTTGTGACAAGGTGACGTGAAACGAAAGGGCGCTGACCTTCTGGTCGCGCCCTTGAAGTTGAACGTCAGATTGTCCAAATGCGGCCCGCGCAGCGTCGAGCCGTTACGCGGTTTGGTAAAACCGCGTAACTAGTTAGTACATCTTTGCGCCGGCGGGGATGGAAGCGTCGAGCTGGATCAGGTTGAGACGCTCCTCGCCCTCCTCCTCATGGATGGCGCTGATCAGCATACCGCAGCTGGGAATACCCATCATCTTGCGCGGAGGCAGGTTGGTGATGGCGAGCAGGGTCTTGCCGACCAGGTCCTCGGGCTCGTAATAATCGTGAATACCGGAGAGGATGGTGCGGTCGGTGCCGGTGCCGTCGTCGAGCGTAAAGTTCAGCAGCTTCTTGGACTTCTTGACGGCCTCGCACGCCTTAACCTTCACGGCACGGAAATCGCTCTTGGAGAAGGTATCGAAGTCGACAAACTCCTCGAACAGCGGCTCAACGGCGATCTTGGAGTAATCGAGCGTGGGCTTGAGCGGCTTGACGAACGGGCTTTCGGCGTTGCCGGCCTCGGCGGCCTTGGCGGCAGCGGCACCGGACTGGAAACCCTTCTCGGGCTTCATGTGCGGGAACAGCAGGACGTCGCGAATGGAGGCCTGGTTGGTGAGCAGCATGACTACACGGTCGATACCGATGCCAATGCCACCCGCAGGAGGCATACCGTACTCGAGGGCACGCACGTAGTCCTCGTCGTACTCCATGGCCTCATCGTCGCCGCCGGCCTTCTCAGCCATCTGGGCAGCAAAGCGCTCAGCCTGGTCGACCGGGTCGTTGAGCTCGGAGAATGCGTTGGCGTACTCGTGGCCGGCGATGACCAGCTCAAAGCGGTGCGTCAGACGCGGATCGTCCTCAAAGCGCTTGGCAAGCGGGCTGACCTCGATGGGGTAATCGCACACAAACGTGGGGTTGACGATGGTATCCTCGCCCAACTCGTCATAGATCTCGGCGATGATCTTGCCAGCAGTCCACTCGGGCTTAATCTCCAGGCCCTTCTCGCGCGCGGCGGCGGCAAGCTCCTCGACCGGCGTATCGATGGTGACTTTCTTGCCGATCACATCAGAGACAATATCAGTCATGGGGCGGCTTGCCCACTCACCGGAAAGATCGATGGTCTGGCCCTGGTACTCGATAACCTCGGGGTTGCCGATGGCCTTGTTGGCAGCCTTGATGACACCCTGGGCGAGCGCCTTCATGCCCTCGAGGTCGGAGAAGGCGCGGTAGGCCTCCATCGTGGTGAACTCGGGGTTGTGAGTGAGGTCCATGCCCTCGTTGCGGAAGATGCGGCCGATCTCGAAGACACGCTCAAAGCCACCGACGATACAGCGCTTGAGGTGCAGCTCGGTAGCAATGCGCAGGTAGCACTCCTGATCGAGCGCGTTGAAGTGCGTGATGAACGGCTTGGCCGTAGCGCCACCCTGGATAGTCTGCAGAATGGGGGTCTCGACCTCCATATAGCCGTCGGACTCCATAAAGCGGCGGAAGGTGGAGAGAATCTGCGAGCGCTTACGGAAGGTCTCGCGAACATCGTCGTTGGCAATCAGGTCGACATAACGCTGACGATAACGGGTCTCCTTGTCGGAGAGGCCGTGGAACTTCTCGGGCAGCGGGCGAACGGCCTTGGAGAGCAGCGTCGCGCGCTTGGGGGCGACGGAAAGCTGGCCACGCTTGGTGCGCACGACCACGCCGGTAACGCCCAGGATATCGCCAAGGTCGAGGGCCTTGAGCATGTTCCAGGCCGCCTCGTCCATGTCGTTAATACGGCAGAACAGCTGAATCTCGGCAGTCGTGTCGCGCACGACGATGAACATAATCTTGCCCTGGCCGCGCTTAGCGACCACGCGGCCGCCGATCTTCACAATGTCCTCGGTATCTTCGCCATCGGCGAGATCGGCATACTTAGCCTCAATGTCGACGACATAGTCCTCGATCTCGGAGTGCTCGGGATAGGGGTTCTGGCCCGCCTCGAACAGGGCGGCGCGCTTGGCCAGGCGCGTGGCGCGCTCGTCGTTGAGCGTCGATGCCTGCTCGGCGGCGTTCTGGTTCTCTGCCATAAGTTAGCTCCTCAAACTAAAACGCTCCCCAGGATTCGGTCCCAGGGAGCGAAAACATACCTTTACGCGGGACCGTGGTCTAGCGTGCGATCTTTGCGATGGTGTAGACGCGGGTCTTGCCCGAAGGTGTAACGACCTCGACGGAATCGCCCTCGCCGTGACCGATGATGGCGTGGCCGACCGGAGACTCGTTGGAAATCTTGTGCTCGAGCGAGTTGGTCTCGGTGGTACCGACGAGCGTGACCTCCATGACCTCACCGTTGGGATCAATCAGCGAAACGGTGGAACCGATGGAGACGGTCAGATCGCCCGTGGTGGCAGCAACCTGAGCGTTGGCGAGAATGGCCTGAATCTCGGCAATGCGAGCAGCATTCTGGGCCTGCTTGTCCTTGGCGGCGTCGTATTCGGAGTTCTCCGAAAGGTCGCCGAACGCGCGGGCTTCCTTGATGTCCTCGACGATCTCCTTGGCGTAATCGCCCTCACGCCAAGCGAGCTCCTCGACGAGCTTCTGGCGGCCCTCAGCGGTCAGTACGATCTGGCTTGCGTCCATACGGATATCTCCCCAACTATGATGTAACGATCAACTGTCAACAAAACGAAAAAGACCGGCTAGCCTGCGGGCAAGCCGGTCAGGTGCTCACCCCAAAGGGATGGGACTACTCTGCGTCCGCGTCGCTGTCCTCTGCCTGCTTTTTCTTGGCAGCAGCGAGCTTGGCCTCGAGCTCTGCGATCTCCTTGTCCTCCTTGGACTCCTCGACCACGACATCCTCGGCCTGCTTGGTTTCGCCCTTATCGTCGCCCTCCATACCCTCACGGATATTCTTGACGGTAGAGCCGAGGGACTTGCCGAGCTTCGGCAGGTTCTTAGGCCCGAAGATGATCAAGACAACGACGAGAATAATGATGAGCTCAGGAGCCCTCAGTCCAAACATGTAGACCTCCACAATACAGCGAGACAAGCTCGAATGAGTATACCGCGGGTGCCGCGGTATCACAACAATAGCTAAAAAAAGGGACCGCAAGAAGCGGTCCCTCCTCATGCTCTGGTCGGGTTGACTGGATTTGAACCAGCGACCCCTGCGTCCCGAACGCAGTGCTCTACCAAACTGAGCCACAACCCGTTAGCTCGACTATAGTAACAAAGATTTTCGCCGTGTGCTAGAGAAATTTTTATTTCTTTGGCGCGTCGATTTGAACCGTGTTGGGAATAAGCTCAGTCGCGCAGGCCCACCAGCCATTTTGCTGGGCAGCTCCCGCAAGTTGGGCTGCCGCAGCGACGGTATCGCAAATGGCAAACGAGCAGGCACCCGAACCGCACACGTCCACGGCAACGGTTCCCTCCTGTGCGCGCAGCCAGTCGAGGACCGCCTGGATCCGCGGCTCCATCTGCGCGGATATGACGCCCAGATTGTTATGAACGAGCGCATATGCCACCTCGGCATCGCCGGCGCGTAAGGCGGAAGCAATCGCACCGGGTTTGTCCGCGGGCACCGGGCTCTCATCAAATCGTCGATACGCTTCAACCGTTGAAACGCTCGTCTCGTGCGGTTTGACCAATACGACAGGCGTCGCCGGAAGCACAGGATACTCAGTGGCCAGCACATCTCCCCCGCCCACGTAGAATGCGGGACTCGCGTGCAAAAAGAACGGCACGTCGGCACCGATACCGCGAGCAATGTCATCGAGCGCAGGATCGGTGCGGTCGATACCCCACAGCTCGGCCAAGGCAACAATGACCGCAGCGGCATCCGTCGAGGGACCTCCCAGGCCGGCGCACAGCGGGATACGCTTTTCGATCGTCACGCACACGTTGGCATCGCGACCGTAATGCTCGGCCATAGCGATTGCCGCCCGATAAGCCGTATTATTTTGCATGGGAAAATCGGATGCCGGAACCGTCTGGACAGTCAACGCCTGCGCCGGCGTGACCGTCACGATATCGGCTAGACCGACGGCTGCCATCAGGGAATCGACCCTGTGATAGCCGCGGGCGTCGCGCTCGGTATGAACCCCCAGATAGAGGTTAATCTTTGCCGGCGCGGTAAGGATGAGGGACCGATCGGTCACCGTTAGTGCTCCTCGAGCTGGTTGCCGAGCGGGGTAAAGATATGCTCGCCGCTCTCGGGGTCGAACAGTTCGACCTGGCCGGTAAGGACATCGATATACTGGTAGGACTGACGCGATTTGCGGCCGCGACGCTCGTCAACCTCAACGATAAAGACGGCGGGGTGGACGCTCTTGATGGTGCCCATGCGCTCGATGACGCGGGTACGGCCCATGTTGGCCTTAACCTTGACGCGATCGCCCACCATATCGGTCAGCTTCTCGTGGATGTCGTCGACGTGATTGACTTCCATCTCTTCCATGAATAGGGCCTCCAGAGGGTGCAATTCAAAAAGGGGATAATACCCCTAAGATAGACAAAACTCTAATACTATAGCACCCTGCTGTGACCATACGCAAGCAGCTAAAAACCCCGTCCCAAATTGACTACTTACAGATTGTCTGTGTCCAGAACGATGGTGAACGGGCCGTCGTTGACCAGGTCGACCTTCATATCGGCGCCAAAGATACCGTGCGCCACATGCTCAACGTCCTGGGCGACGAGCGTCAGGAAGTACTCGTAAAGTTCGTTTGCGACATCGGGCGCGCCGGCATCCGTAAACGACGGACGGCGGCCGTGGCGGCAGTCGGCAAACAGCGTGAACTGCGACACCACGAGCACCTCGCCGTCGACATCGGCCAGTGCCAAGTTGGTCTTGCCGTTCTCGTCCTCGTTGATTCGCAGCCCGCGAAGCTTGCCCCACAGCTTGTCGGCCTCGGCGCGCGTGTCGCCGTGGCCCACGCCCAGCAGCACCAGGTAGCCGCGTCCAATGCGGCCCACGCACTCGCCATCGACTGTCACACCGGCGTTGAGCACGCGCTGCACCACCGCACGCACGGTCTACTCCTCGCCCGTCAGCTTGGCGGACAGATGCTCGAGAGCATGGAAACGATGACTGATGGCGTTCTTCTCGTCCGCCGTGAGCTCGGCCATAGTCTTGCCCGGCGTATCGACCGGCAGGAACAGCGGGTCGTAGCCAAAACCGTGATCGCCGCGGCCCTCGTACGCGATAACGCCCTCGCAGGCGCCCTCGCCATAGGTGACCAGGCCGTCCGTATCGATAAGCGCGACGACGCTCATAAAGCGCGCGGTACGATCCTCGTCTGCCACGCCTTCCAGGTTAACGAGAAGCTTGGCGTTGTTGGCGGCATCGTCGCCATGCACGCCCGCATAGCGCGCGCTATACACGCCCGGCTCGCCGCCTAGCGCGTCGACGACCAAGCCAGAATCGTCGGCGATGGCCATAAGGCCCGTCTCCTCAACGGCAGCCTGCGCCTTGATGATGGCGTTCTCCAAAAACGTCGTGCCGTTTTCCTCGGGGTCCTCAAAATCGCCCAGCTGGCCGAGCGCCACAAAGCGCACCTCGGGCATGACCTTGCCCAAAATGGCCTCGATCTCGGTGAGCTTATGGGCGTTGCCCGTGGCCACGACAATGGTCGCCGCCGGGTCGAGGGTGTCGATGTCAATCTTCTCAAGTGCCATGGCTGGCCTCCTTGTCTCTATAGCAATGCCGTGTTGGGGACGACGAGGGCCTCGGTCTCTCTCCCCTCTCAATCTACGACAGTCTTATACTTCGACGTTTTCCCAGATAAAACCTGCCAAAATAAACCTGTCCCTTTTTGGCAGGTTAGGCGAGGACCTGGCGCTGAAGCTCGATGAGCTCGGCAATGCCCTTGTCGCCCAGGTCGAGCAGGGCATTGAGACGCTTGCGGTCGAAGGGCGCCTGCTCGCCGGTACCCTGGAGCTCGATCATCTCGCCGGAATCGGTGGCGACGAGATTCATGTCGACCTCGGCGTGGCTGTCCTCGGAATAATCCAAGTCGAGCAGGGTGTTGCCGTCGACGACGCCCATGGAAATGGCGGCAACCTGGCCCGTGAGCGGGATGCGCTCGAGTTTGCCCGCCTCGACCCACATGGCAAGGGCGTCGTGCAGTGCGACCCAGGCGCCGGTAATGCTCGCCGTACGCGTGCCGCCATCGGCCTGGATCACATCGCAGTCGACGGTAACGGTGTACTCGCCGAGCGCCTTCATATTGACGACGGTACGCAGGCTGCGACCGATAAGCCGCTCGATCTCCATGGAGCGGCCCTTGCGGTTGGCATGCTCGCGCTTGCAGCGTTTACCGGTCGAGGCCGGCAGCATCGCATATTCCGCCGTTACCCAGCCGGCCTTGGCGCCCTTGCGCCAGCCCGGCACACCCTCCTCGATGGTGGCGGCGCACAGTACGCGCGTGTCGCCGAACTCCGCCAGGCACGAGCCGTGGGCGTGCTTCATAACGCCGCGGGTGAGCTTAACGGGGCGCAGCTCGTTGGCGGCGCGGCCGTTGGCGCGGTTGACCTGCATGTATTCCATGGAACTATCCTTTCGGCAAAAGATGTGGCGAAGACTCCGGCGACATTGCGAGCCTAACCGAGTTCGTCGATATCGACGTGCTCGATGCTTTTGAGCGGCTGGCCAAAGATAAAGCTACCCGCCACCGCAAACTCGGCAATGTTGTCAGACGTGGTGGCAAAGCGATGCTGTGGCTCGGCGGTATCGCCCGCCAGCTGCTCACGGCGCGTGAGGATATCGGTCAGCTCGCGGGTGGTCTCCTCGGCGGAGCTCACCACGCGCACCCCGGGTCCCAGCGCATGGCGGATGGGACCCACCAGCAGCGGGAAGTGCGTACAGCCGAGCACCACGGTATCGATGCCGCGATCGTGCAGCGGCTCGACTGTGGCGCCGACCAGCGCGCGAACGGCTGGCGTATCAAAAATATCCTCGTTCTCGAGCCACTGCTCCTGCAGGTGCGCGCCCGAGGCGAGCTCGTGCTCGACGACCTCGACAAAGCTCGAGGCCGGGCAGCCATACACATCGACACCAGCATCCAAGTCCTGAATGGCGCGCGTGTAGGCACCCGAGCGAATGGTGAGGTTGGTGGCCAGCACGCCGACGCGACGCGTACGCGTGCTGTTGATGGCAGCACGTGCGCCCGGAGCGATCACGCCGATCACGGGAACGTCAAGCACTTGCTGAGCCAGACGCAAGGCCGCGGCGGTCGCCGTGTTACAGGCGATGACCATGATCTTAACGTCGTGCCTCGATAGCCAGCGGCCCGCCTGCAGCGCAAACGAGCGAACCTCGTCCTCGGTGCGGGTGCCATAAGGGCAGCGCTTAGTGTCACCGAAATAGTAGACGGACTCGTGCGGAAGCGCCGTTGCAATCGCGCGCGCGACCGTTAAGCCGCCCAGGCCCGAGTCGAACACGCCGATCGGACGCGTGTCCCCGGCCAGATTATCGATATCGGACATTACCTCACCAGATTCTCTCTCGAAAAATGCGACCATGCGTGATGCGTCGCGCTACGAACGGGCCGCGACCAACAGCTCGGCCGTTGCCACCCAACCGTCGACAATCTTGCCGCGCGTAATATAGGCATTGTCGCAGGCATCCAAGAACTCCGGGGCACCGGCGCTCGTCAGACCGTTCTCGACCAGGCAGAACATGCCAACATGGTCGGCCATGTAGAAGTCGGACTCGGAGTCGCCGAGCGCAAGCGTCTCCTCGCGCTCGATCCCCAGGTGCTCGCAGAAGCGCGCAATGGCAACGCCTTTGTTGAGACCCGCCGGATTGATGTTGAAGGCGCGGCCGTCCTCGACGCGATTAAGCTCGAGCGTCGTCGGCTTGGACAGGTGAGTCAGATGGCCGTTGCAAGCCCAGACCAGACCGCAGCCGGCCTCGTCCAGGATGGCCTGGACCTCATCGTCGGGCACATCGCCGCGCATGCCGACGGTGACCTCACGGTACTTGTAGCCGGTCGACATGTCGTTGTGGTATTCGATCTTGTGCGGCCAGCGGGCAAGGATCTTCTCGCACACGCCAGTCTGCTCGATCACCTGGTGCGGCGTGAGACCGCAGGCGGGGTCGTAGGGCATGTCGCCCGTCAGGTACTCCCAGTCGTTGGCCTTGAGGTCGTACATGACCAGGCCGCCCATCTCGCCGATGTAGGAGTTGAGGCCGAGCACGCGGGCGTCCTCATGGATCATGGTGCGATTGCGACCCGAGGTGGGGACCACCTGGATGCCGGCACGAGCGAGCGCGACAACCGCCTCGACGAGCTTGGTCGAGGGATTGCCGTCGTTATCGCGCAGCACGCACGAGCCGGGGGCGAGCATCGTGGCGTCCAGATCGGTAAAGACATACTTGACCTTGGCAAGACGCTCGCGCATCTCGCCCGAAAGCTCGGCAACGGTCGGCAGGGTGTTGTGGGACATGGTCACTCCGTTTACATAGAAGGGGCTGGTCTAGGCGTCGTACGCCGCAAGGGTGCGCTTGAGAATCGAACCGTCGCGCTCACAAGGCTCGGGTCCGTTCTTGCGCAGCATACACTCTTCCTCGCCCTTACCGGTCACGATGACCACGGCAGGACGGACAGTTTCGCGCACGGCAGTCTCGATAGCGGCAACGCGATCAGTCACGATTTGCCAGTTATCATTTCCCTGCGCTTGAACGTTGCGCGCGATCTCGGCGCAGATGTCCTCGACATCCTCGGGGCCGGGGTCATCCTCGGTAATCACGATTCGGTCGGCATACTTGCCAGCGGCGATGCCCATCGTGGTGCGTCGATCGACACCCTTACCGCCCGTAGCGCCAAATACAACCGCCAGCTCGCGCTCGGGATAGTTCTCGCGCAAGTCGCGCAGGAGTGTCTCGAGGCTCATGCCGTTATGTGCAAAATCGACGATGCCCAGGATTTTGCCCGATACGGACGGATAGAGCTCCATACGACCGGGAACGAAAACGCCCTCAAAGCCATGGACGATACCCTCTTCGGAAATGCCCAGGGCCTCGGCGCAGGCAATAGCGGCAAGCGCGTTGGACACATTGAACTTAACCGGCGTGGGAATCACAATGTCACGCGTAAAACGGGGCGTGCGCACCGTTGCCACCACGCCGCAGTCGCCATTGCGAATCGCCAGCGCAAGCACGTCGGCACGCTCGTCGGTCAGGGAGAACGTCACCGTACGTTCGCAACGAGATGCCGCCTCGAGCACGCGATCGACCTTATCCATATCGAGATTGACCACGGCAAAACGGCTCTGCAAGAAGATTTTGAGCTTGCTGGCAAAGTAATCCTCGAGCGTCGGATGCTCAATCGGCGAAATGTGATCCTCGCCGATATTGGTAAAGGCGCCGACTTCAAAGTCAATCTTGCCCGTACGCTCGTATTTGAGGCCCTGACTCGATGCCTCCATAACCAGCCACGGGGCACCCGCCTCCGCAGCATGTGCGATGCGGGACTGCAGCAGGAAGGATTCGGGGGTCGTCAGCTTGGAAGGGCCCGTCTCGATGCCGTCGTCGAACTCAATGCCCGTATTAAGAGCGGGTCGATGACAGCCCGTAAGCTTGGCCTCGTTGGCGAGGATGCCGCGCAGATAAAAGCTGCAGGTCGACTTGCCCTTGGTGCCTGTAAAGGCGCAGACCTTCACCTTACCCGACGGGTGCCCATAAAAGGCATCTGCCACCACGGCGAGCGTGCGACGAATATCGCTCACAATCACCGCGGGAAGATCAACATCGTAATCGACCTCGGAAACGTAGGCCACGGCGCCATCGGCGATTGCCGAAAGCAGGTACTCGCGCTTAAACGCACGGCCTTTGCAGACAAACAACGTGCCCGGACGCACCTGGCGCGAGTCATCAGTCGCAAACTCAATGCGCTGGTCGCACGAAGCGCTCGGTCTGGAAACAACAAGGTCATCTTCCTCGAGCAACTCTATATAGCGCATCAGAGTTAGCTTCTCTTGTGTCGGACTCGACATACAAAGACCTCTCTCGCTAAATTCAGCCTTAAAGGGCAGAAGACGTCCCGCGGCAGAAACGATGAAACATTCTGTATTATCAACCATCCTAATATGCCACCTGACCTTGCGCGCATCACAGCCTTCTAAAAAATTGCATGGACTGTGCCGTGGTCTAATAAATGGCAACAGTGTTCACCCCGTGTAAAACCAAGGAAATCTGGGTGCTGTTCTTTAACATAGCGTTCGCAACCACGTCCCGCCGCTTCGCCTGAAGATCGGGACGTGGTTTTTTCGGTTCGCTCGGCGCTTATGCCCTATCACGAAACAAAAGATTGGCATGATAGTAAAGATTATTTGACATCAGCTGCCGCAATCCTTGCGGCAGTACACCTGAGCCGTCAGCAGAAAGGATCTTGCATGTGCGGTTTTGTCGGTTTTACCGGTACAGATGAACAGAGTGAGCTGGTTCTCACGGCCATGATGAATCGCATCATCCACCGTGGTCCCGATATGGGCGGCCAGCATATCGTCGACAACGTTGCCCTTGGCTTCCGTCGTCTTTCGATTCTCGATCTTTCCGAAGCTGGAGCCCAGCCCATGTCGAGCGACGACGGCAAGGTCACGATTGTCTTCAACGGAGAGATCTACAACTTCCAGGAGCTTCGCGCCGAGCTGGAGGCGGCCGGCTACGCCTTCCACTGCAACGCTGATACCGAAGTCCTGGTACACGGTTACGAGGAGTGGGGCGAGGACCTGGTCAACCGTCTGCGCGGCATGTACGCGTTCGTGATTCACGACCAGAACAAGAACAAACTCTTTGGTGCTCGTGACATCTTTGGTATCAAGCCGTTCTATTACTACCAGGCATCCGATGGCTCACTGCTGTTTGGCTCCGAGATCAAGAGCTTCCTGGACCATCCCAAGTTTGAGAAGGCTGTCAACCACGACGCGCTGCGCCCCTACCTGACGCTGCAATTCCCCGCCACGGAGGAGACCTTCTTTAAGGGCGTGTTCAAGCTTGCCCCAGCGCATTGCTTTACGTATGACCTGACGACCAACACCATGGACATCAAGCGTTACTGGAGCTGTGACTTCACCGACGACAACTCCAAGACCTTCGAGGAGTACGTGGACGAGTGCGACAAGGTCGTGCACGAAAGCGTCGCTGCGCACCGAATCGCCGATGTTAAGGTTGGTTCGTTCCTCTCCGGCGGTGTCGATTCCAGCTACATCGCTGCCTGTCTCATGCCCGACACCACGTATTCTGTCGGCTTCGATTACAAGAACTTCAACGAGACCAACTACGCCGCCGAGCTTTCCGACAAGCTGGGCATCAAGAACGTGCGCAAGATGATTACCGCCGACGAGTTCTTTGATGCACTGCCCGATATCCAGTACCACATGGACGAGCCACAATCGAACCTGTCCAGCGTGCCGCTGTACTATCTGGCGCAGATGGCTTCCAAGGAGGTCACCGTCGTCCTTTCGGGCGAGGGTGCCGACGAGCTGTTTGCCGGCTATGAGTGGTACGAGGACACCCCCGAGATGCGCACTTTTAAGAAGCGCGTGCCGCTCGGCATACGTCGCGCCCTGGGCTCACTCGTTCAGCATCTCCCCTACTTTAAGGGTCACAACTTCCTGACGAAATGCGCCGAGGTTCCCGAGCGCTGGTATGTGGGTCAGGCAAAGGTGTTCGATCCCTCCGAAGTCGACGAGGTGCTCAAGCCCGCTTATGACACCGGCAAGAACGCCGCCGAGATGTGCGCCGAGTACTACAAGCAGGTTCCCAACTGCTGCGAGCTTTCCAAGAAACAGTATCTGGATATGAACATGTGGCTACCGGGCGACATTCTGCTCAAGGCCGACAAGATGTGCATGGCGCATTCTCTGGAGCTTCGCGTCCCGTTTCTGGACAAGAAGGTCATGGAGTTTGCCGAGCACATTCCCGCCAACTACCGTGTTAACGAAGAAGGCTGCAAGCTCGTTCTGCGTCACGCTGCCAACCGCACGCTGCCCGACGAGTGGGCAACGCGCAAGAAGGTGGGCTTCCCCGTACCGGTCAAGTTCTGGCTGCGCGAGCAAAAGTACTACGACTACGTAAAGGAATACTTCACCGCACCGTGGGCTGCTGATTTCTTTGACACCGATGCGCTCATGAAACTGCTCGACGATCACTTTGAGGGTCGCGCGCTCAACCAGCGCAAGATCTATACCACGCTGACGTTCCTCATCTGGTACAAGCGTTTCTTTATCGACGAGAACAAGGGCACCGAAGTCGCCGCTTAGATTTCGTTATGAATTAGCGGTGAACAGCACGGGGTTTCCGCTATACTCAGTCCCTGCGGGCGATTGGCGCAACGGTTAGCGCAGGTGCTTTACACGCACAAGGCTGGGGGTTCGAATCCCTCATCGCCCACCATTGAATTGTTAGGCCTCCAGCGATGGAGGCCTTTCTTTTTTGGGCCCGGTGCATGGGATTCGAACCCGCAAGGGTGCGGAGCTGAGGAAACGCGAAGCGTTTTCCAGCGCAGCACGCGAGGAGCGAAGCGACGAAGCGGGGCTCGGGCGGCGAAATGGACCCTTGGCGAATACCCGTGTGCAAAAAATGCCAAATATGAGTACTGCTACCTTTTTAGTAGCAGCGTTTTCGAAGTCATAAAAGGCAAATCCGGCATTAGAACGACGATCGATAGTCCAGTTAAGCCAATTTGCCAACTACAAAACTGGACATATGTGGCCCAACTCATCTAAAAGTGCCTAATTTATATGTTACGAAGTTAGTGCCCGTACTCATATTTGCCACTTTTTGCACACGGCCTATCCCAGCCATGGTAAATCGATAGCAAAACGGGCTCCAGTTCGCCCAATCGTGCGCCAAACGGCACGTGACAGCCTGAAACCCGCTCCAAATTGCTATGTCTGATGGCGCTAAGCCAAAACGTCCGACAGAATCTCGATCAGGTTGTCCACGTCGGCCTCTTCGCACACGAGCGGCGGAAGGAAGCGCAGCGTATGTGCGCCTGTAGCGTTGATCACGGCACCAGCCCCCAATGCACGGGCTACAACGTCGTGTGCATCACCCGCGGCATCATCCAAATCGCAGCCGAGCATCAGGCCGCGGCCGCGCACCTCTACCACATGCGGAAGCTTAGCCAGCGCCTGCTCCATATAGGCGCCAACCTTGGCAGCATGCTCGGCATAATCGCCGTGCACAAGCGCGGAGAGCGTCGCGGCACATGCCGCGATGGCCAAGCAGCTACCACCGAAGGTCGAACCATGATCGCCGGGCTTAAAGACGTCGGCGATTTCCTTCTTTGCCACCACGGCACCCATAGGCACACCGTCGGCAATGCCCTTGGCAAGGCTCATGATGTCGGGCTCCACACCATAGGTCTGGAACGCAAACGGCTTACCCGTGCGAAAAATTCCGCACTGGACCTCATCGGCGATAAGCACGGCACCCACCTCGTGCGCCAAGTCGCGCGCCGTAGCCATAAACTCCTCGGTCATGGGGTGCACACCGCTCTCGCCCTGAATCGGCTCGAGCATCACGGCGCAAATTTCACTGCCCAACTGCTTAAAAATTGCACGCAGTTCATCTACATCGTTGGGTGCGCAGGCCACAAAGCCACCCGGCAGCGGGCGGAAACTGTCCTGCAGCCAATCCTGCATGGTCGCGGCAATGGTCTCGAGCGTACGACCGTGAAAGCCGCCGCGCATGCACACGATGGTGTTGCCACCGTTGCCGGCACGCTTGGCGTACAGACGCGCGAGCTTCATCGAGCCCTCGTTGGCCTCGGCACCGGAATTGCCAAAGAACGTCTCCCACACCTGCTCGCCCGCAGCCGGACCGCCAAGTGCCGCCGCCGTGGTCTCGTCGCCAGCGGCAATCGCGTCGGCAAGCACGCGTGCACCGTCCGCATCATCGTTAGCGAGCTTGGACAGCAGCGCCGCGACCTGGCCGCGCTGCTCGATGTAGAAATAGTTGGAGACATGCAGGAGCCTCTTGGTCTGATCCTCGAGCGCCGACAGCACTGCCGGATTGCCGTGGCCCAGGCTGCACACGCCAATACCGGCAAGAAAATCGAGGTATTCGCGACCATCGTCGCCGGTGAGCTTCATGCCGTGGCCTTCGACGAACTCGACCGGCGAGCGACCAAAGGTGTGCATGACGTAGTGGGATTCGAGCGATTGTTGTGCTGCAAATGACATGAGATACCTTTCGTTAAGCGCCAGGTAGCGCGGACTGTGGGCGTAATGGCGTAGCAATTTCGAGCCGGCTAGACCGTTTGAAGCTTCTCGACCTCGTCGAGGTTCTCGGCCAGGCGCGCCGCAAAGGTCGAAAGCGGGTGCGGGTGCGTATCGAACTCGTAGGCCGTCTCGGTGGAATGAATCACGGTGCCGACGCCGGCATCGGTCAGCAGCTCCAGGAGCAGCGAATGCGGCGTGGTACCGTTAATGATGTGGGCGCGAAATACGCCGCCGGCAAGCGCATCGACGGCCGCGCGCAGCTTGGGAATCATGCCCTTATCGACCTCACCGCCGTAGAGCATCTCGTTGACCTCGTCGAGCGTCAGGTTGGAGATGAGCGAGTCCTTATCACTAAAGTCCTTGTACAGACCGTCGACGTCGGTCAAAAAAATCGCCTTGTGCGCATGAAGCGCCGCCGCAACGGCGCCGGCGGCGGTATCGGCGTTGATGTTGAAGAAGCCGCCGTCCTCCCCTGCCGCGATGGTAGCGATGACAGGGATGTACTCGCTATCGAGCAAGCGCTCGATATAGTCGGTGTTGACGTGCGTCACTTTGCCCACGCGACCGAGTTCGGGGTCGAGCGGCTCGGCGATGAGCGTGCCGGCATCGCTGCCCGACACGCCTACGGCCAGGTTGCCGTGGTGGTTGATGGCAGCGACCAGCTCCTGGTTAACCTTGCCGCCCAGCACCTCGCGCACGATATCCATGGTCGCCGGCGTAGTCACGCGCCGCCCGTTCTTAAATTCGACAGGGATGTCATAGTGGCTGAGTGCCTCGTTGATAGCTTTGCCGCCGCCATGCACGATGACGGGGCGCATGCCGATAATCTTGAGCAAAACGATGTCGCTCATCACGTCGCGGCGCAGCTGCTCGTCAACCATGGCTGCTCCGCCATATTTGATAACGACCGTCTTGCCGGTCAGGTTTTTAATCCACGGCAGCGCTTCGAACAGCAGCTGCGCGGTTGCTTCGTTGGATTCGCTCGAACGACAATCGCGTGCGAATTTCATAATCTGCCTCGTCTTTCGTATCGTTATCACGCCGTGCTCCGCTGTCCGCAATGCGGCAAGATGCGCAGCGTGCCTGGAATCTAGGAACGGTAGTCACCGTTGATGGAGATGTACTCGTGCGTGAGGTCACAGGTCCACACGGTCGTTGCCGCGTCGCCTGCGCCCAGGTCGGCCGAGATCACGATCTCGGGCGCCTCAAAACGTCGCAGAGCCTCATCCTCGTCAAAGGGAACGGTCAGGCCATCGCGGCAGACAGGCATGCCCATCATGTCGATGGAAACGTCTTCCTGGTTAAACTTCACGCCGCACTTGCCGAGCGCCATGGCGACGCGGCCCCAGTTGCAGTCGTGACCGGCGATGCAGGTCTTGACGAGCGGCGAGTTGGCGACGGCACGGGCGGCGATATCGGCTTCCTCGTCGTTGGCGGCGCCGGTGACGTTAACCGTCACGAGCTTTGACGCGCCCTCGCCATCGGCCGCAATGTTGCGCGCCAGGCTCTCGCACACCTCGTGCACGGCAAAGGACAGTTCGTCAAAGGCATCAGTGCCCTCGACGATAGCCTCGGCTTCAGCGGCAGCAGCGCCAGAAGCAAGCATGATGCAGGTGTCGTTGGTCGAGGTATCGGAATCGACCGTCACCTTATTGAAGGTCTGCTTAACGGTCGAGAGCAACAGGGCGTGGAGCGCCGACGGCTCGACGGGGGCATCGGTAGTAATGACCGCGATCATGGTGGCCATATTGGGCATGATCATGCCCGAGCCCTTGCACATGCCGCCCACCGTATAAGCGTTGCCCGCATGACCCGCAGCCTCACTGCGGTAGCGAACGGCATACTCCTTGGAGTGCGTATCGGTCGTCATGATGGCACGGGCCGCATCGGCACCGCCATGGGCAGAGAGTGCCTCGTAGGCGGACGGGACGGCCGTCTCAAACGTGTCAATCGGCAGAATCTGTCCAATCACGCCTGTGGATGCAACTAGGATCTGCTGGGGTTCACAGCCGATGACCTGCGACGCGATATTGCATGTCTCTCGCGCGCAGGCAAGGCCGGTCTCGCCCGTGGCGGCATTCGCGTTGCCGGAGTTGATTGAAACGCCGGCGATGATGCCATAGCCCTTGTCCGCACCGCCCAGGTTGGCACGGCTCACCTGCACGGGCGCCGCGCAAAAGCGGTTGGTCGTAAACACGCCGGCGCCTGGACAGGGCTTATCGGGCACGACGAGCGCATAGTCCAAGCGCTCGGGATTCTTCCGGAATCCTGCATGGATGCCTGCGGCCTTAAAGCCGGCCGCTGCCGTAACGCCACCCTCGACGGCGCGTATCTTGATATCAATCAGGTCGGTATTCATCGTCCCTACGACTCCTTATATCAGACAAAAAAGCGGGCATCGGCTGGCACGCCATACCGGTCGCAACTACTAGACCAGCTTGAAAGCGGCGCCCAACTCGATACCCGACCACCAAATCGTTAACAATCGAATGTGCTACACCGGGCACGCCACTGTGGACAAGCCTCGTCGCTCGTCAAAGCCAAAAACGATGTTGGCGCACTGGACCGCCTGGCCCGCAGCACCCTTGCACAAATTGTCGATAGCACCCGTCGCCACCAGCACGCCCGCACGCTTGTTGAGCGCAAGGCCAATCTGGGCGGCGTTGGTGCCGACGACCGAAGCCGTCTTGGGCTGCTGGCCGGCATCGAGCACGCGCACAAAGGTGCGACCGGCGTAGAACTTCTTGTAATGGTCGACGACGTCCTCAAGGGCCAACGCGTCGAGAGCCTGCGGCGCGAGCGGCATCGTCACCGTGGAAAGCAGGCCGCGCTTGAGCGGTGCCAAGTGCGGAGTAAAGACGACGCGATCGGTCAGGTCCAGGATCTGCTCAATCTCGGGCGTATGGCGATGTTTGCCTACGCCATAGGCCTCCAGGTTCTCGTCCGCGCTACAAAAATGGGTGCGAGCGTTGCAGGACTTACCGGCGCCCGTCACGCCACTAATGGCATCGACGATTACGGGGCCGTTCTCTGCCACCCAGCCCGCACGCACGGCAGGAGCGGCAGCGAGGCTCGTTGCGGTGGGATAGCAGCCGGCGCAAGCGACCAAAACGGGCTTTCCGGCGGCATGGCTGGAAGCAGCGGTCTCTAAGTCCTGGCAGAACAGCTCGGGCAGGCCAAAAGCGCGGGTCTTGAGCAGCTCGGGGCTCGTGTGCTCGGCGGCATACCATGCCTCAAAGACGGACGGGTCGCTCAGACGGTAATCGGCCGAAAGATCAAAGCAGGAAACGCCCACGGCAAGGAGCGCGGGCACCTGCGCCATGGCAGCCGTGTGCGGCACGGCAAGAAAAACTGCATCGCAGCTTTTGAGCTCGGGGGCGTCATGCGTGGTGAAAACCAGATCGCTCACGCCAGCAAAGCTCGGATACACTGCGGACAGCGGCTGGCCGGCATCGGCGTTGGACGTAATGGCAATAAGTTCAAACTCGGGATGGCCGAGTACGAGGCGAATGAGCTCGGCTCCGGCATATCCAGCCGCGCCGACGATTCCAACCTTCAAAGACATATCAGACTCCTTGTCTGCGATTTATGCACCGATGCGCATTTCGCAGTGGTCATTATGAGGTGGGTTGAAACTTTAGCACCAAAAGATGCATGAATACGTAAATAGCTTGCATGTTCATGCATTGAAACATTCCCGACACATTCGCTTGAAGGAATTGACAAATAGAGCGGGCCTCGTATTGACCGGCACTCCTTACGGTGCCGGGCAACACGGGGTCCGCCCATGCGAAAACTAAGTTGTTAGGATGAGCCAGCTGGCTAGAGCTCAACCGGCACCCATTCGTCATGATTGCAGATAAATGCCTCAGGATCCTCGACGCTAAAGAAGACGAGCGCGGGGTCGTTAGGCCCCTCATAGTGCTCGCTCAAGCGCTCAAGATGCTTCCATCCGGCCTCGCGCATTTCGCTCGAAGCCCGGTCTTCCAGCCCAGCACGCCCGCGCAGGATCAACCAACCATGGCCCGGCCACCAACTCGTGACCTCAAAGCGCTGGTTTTGCAGCAGCTCCTGCCACACATCTTTGGTGCGCGCTGTCACAAACCACAGCTTGCCGTCCTGAATCTGCGCAAACGAGAACGGACGCACATGCGGCTGCCCGCCCACGCTCGTCGCCAGATACCACGCCGGCACCGACGTCAGATACTCCAGCACCGTATTCAATCCGTCCACGTTTCCTCCTGTCGCCTGACCAGTCTTTTTGAAATGGGTAGTCAATTTGGGAAATTAGAGCTCGAGGCGCTCTTCACTGCCGTCGATATCGCAGAACCGTGCGGCGATGTTGCGGACCGAGAAGAATGCAAGGCGGCCATCGTTGGCGCTATCGTGTTGCTCGCCAATGCCCACCATGTGCTTAAAGCCCGCTTGGCGCACCTTGTCGCTCACGAATGCATCGTCCTCGAGCGCGGCCTCACCGGTTAACACGATCCAGCACTCCCCCGGCTTCCAGCCCGATACCTCAAACTTGGGATTCGCGCTCAACTCCGCCCATACGTCCTTGTCGCGCGACGTGCAAAACCACAGCTTGCCGTCATCGACCATGGCAAACGAAAACGGCCTCACGCGGGGCTGATGCCCGTCGCTCGCATCGGTCGTGGCAAGATACCACGCCGGAATGCGCCTGAGATACGAGCAGGCGCGCTCGAGCTGAGCCGTGCGATCGATGTCGGTCATGGAGACCCCTTTCTTGTGCTCGAATCGAGCTTAGAAGAGTTGAAGATTGATAACGACAACGCATGTCACCAGCAGCGCCATCGCCAGCGCTGCCAGTACATCCCCCCGGCCAAACGCAAGCGCATGCAGACGCGTGCGTCCCTGCTCGCCGTGATAACAACGCGCATCCATGGCGGCCGAAAGCGTCTCGGCATGACGGAACACACCGGTGAACAGCGGAATCGCCACACTGCCGAGCATGCGCACACCGCCGAGCGGACCGCCCGTCACGCGCGCGCCGCGGCTTGCCTGTGCATCGGCCGTCTGTTTCATCTCAGTGGCAAACTGCGGCATAAAGCGTAGCGCGATACCCATG
>OLVX01000627.1_pt1 | contig 34261 bp, 29 predicted proteins | sample 1673271 | NCBI WGS metagenome assembly OLVX01 (sample SAMEA3178939, study PRJEB25190) | human gut metagenome | biome: human gut; feature: human-associated habitat; material: faeces | place: Austria | collected 2013
GCTACTGCTCACTGTACCCTGAGCAGATCAAGAAACTCGCGGAGAAATATGTCGCAGTTGGAGAGAAGTATGGCAAGAAGATAAACTGTGAGCTCGGATATCAGAGCCTCTATACAAAGGTTGCTTCATATATAGTAAGTGTATCAAATGTTAAATCATCAACAGATACAACTGAAACTACACAGAAAACTGAAACAACTGAAACAACTGAAGCTACTGAAACAAAATCAGAATAAAATTGATTTTTTAGGAAAATATTCAGGCAGTTTGCAAAAATTATGTGATTAAATATAAATTGATAAAACACTTTTGAGGATATGTAACCCCCAGCTGTCTTGACATCCTTACGACTTAATTATATTATTTTAAAAGTTTTAATGTTCAGAAAGGGTAATTTACAAATGGAAAAAAGATTGTTTACATCTGAATCTGTTACAGAAGGGCATCCGGATAAGATGTGTGATCAAATTTCAGATTCAATATTAGATGCATTATTAGAAAAAGATCCACAATCAAGAGTTGCTTGTGAAACTACTACTACAACTGGATTAGTATTAGTTGCAGGTGAAATAAGTACAAACGCTTATGTTGATATCCCAAAATTAGTTAGAGAAACAGTAGAAGGTATCGGATATACTAGAGCTAAATTTGGATTCGACTGCAATACTTGTGCAGTAATAACTGCTATAGATGAACAATCAGGAGACATCGCTATGGGTGTTGATGAAGGTTTAGAAAGTAAATCAGGAGAACAAACTGAAGAAGAAATAGAAAAAGTTGGTGCTGGAGACCAAGGTATAATGTTCGGTTTCGCTTGTAATGAAACAGAAGAATTAATGCCACTTCCAATATCTTTAGCTCACAAATTATCAAGAAGATTAACAGAAGTTAGAAAATCTGGATTATTAGATTACTTAAGACCAGATGGTAAAACTCAAGTAACTGTTGAATACGAAGGAAACAAAGCAGTTAGAGTTCACACTGTATTAATATCTTCTCAACATAGTGAAAGTGTTGATAACGAAACTATAAGAAGAGACTTAATAGAACACGTTATAAAAGCTGTTATACCTGCTGAATTATTAGATGAAGAAACTATGTACTACATCAACCCAACAGGTAGATTCGTTATAGGTGGACCACAAGGAGATACTGGTTTAACTGGTAGAAAAATAATAATAGATACTTACGGTGGATACTCTAGACACGGTGGTGGAGCATTCTCTGGTAAAGATCCAACAAAAGTAGATAGATCTGCTGCTTATGCTGCTAGATACGTAGCTAAAAACATAGTTGCTGCTGGACTTGCAGACAAATGTGAAATAGAATTAGCTTACGCAATCGGTGTTGCTAAACCATTATCAATATTCGTTGATACTTTCGGAACTGGAAAAGTTTCTGAAGAAGTTTTAGTTGAATTAATAAACAAAAACTTCGACTTAAGACCAGGTGCTATAATAAGAGACCTTGACTTAAGAAGACCTATATACAAACAAGTTGCTGCTTACGGTCACTTCGGTAGAACTGATATAGATTTACCATGGGAAAGAACTGATAAAGCTGAAACTTTAAAAGAACAAGCTGGTATATAGTTAATTAGAAATTAATATAACTTTAAATATAAAGGACCTTGTATTATATAAATACAGGGTCTTTTTTTATTTGAAAAACTAGTATAATATTTTTATAGGTATAATTATCTACAACTTAAAATCATTATATTAAGTTATGGATAATTGACAGTGAATATAAAATGAAATATAAAAGATAATAAAATAAAGTTGAAATAAATTAATATATTAATAGGATATAAATGCAATTAGGAGTGTGTATTATGGAAAAATTAGAAGGTATGATAAGTGATATAGTTTTTAAAAATGAAGAAAATGGATACACTATAGCTTATCTTGCAAATGAGGACGAAGAGGTAACAATTGTAGGATGTATGCCGACATTATCTGTCGGTGAAAGTATAGAGGTAGAAGGTAAGTGGGTAACACATAAAACTTATGGCTCACAATTTGAAGTGACAAGTTTTATGCCTATAACACCTTCTTCTTTGGAGGGAATTTACGCTTATTTATCTTCTGGTATGATTCATGGTATAGGAGAGAAAATGGCATTGAGGATTATTGAAAAATTCGGAGTAGATACTCTAGATGTAATCCAAAACACTCCAGAGAGATTAAAAGAAGTTGAAGGAATAGGTTCAAAAAAAATAAAACAAATAACAGAGAGTTATGAAGAAAATCGAGAGCTTAGAAATATAATTATGCAGTTATCTCCTTATGGAATAACTCCTAATTACTGTTTAAAAATCTATAAAAAATATAAAGATAAAGCAATAAGTATCATCAACAAAAATCCTTACAAACTTGCTGAAGATATTAGAGGAATTGGATTTAAAGTTGCAGATGATATTGCAAAGAAGCTAGGCATAGATAAATATTCTAGAGATAGAATATTCCAAGGAATTTTATACACACTAAATCAAAGTACATCTAATGGAAATACATATTTACCACTTAGTATATTAGTTCCACAAGCAGTAAAAGTTTTAGATGTTGAGGCAGAACATATAAAAGAAGGTGTTATAGAATTAGCATATACTCAAAAAATACACGTTGAAAAAGATAATAATGATATAAATGTATATTTGATGCCATACTATATGGCAGAAAACGGAGTATGCAGAGAGATGATAAGACTTTCTCAGGTCGATTTTGAAGACTTAAAAATAAAAATAGACCATGAAATAAAGATGATTGAAAGAGAAGATGGAATAAAACTTGCCCAAAATCAGATTATGGCTGTCAAAGAAGCTATTGAACAAGGTGTTGTAATAATTACTGGTGGGCCAGGGACAGGAAAAACAACAACAATTAATACAATCATCAAAGTATTTGAAAATAACGACCAAAAGGTCGTTTTAGCAGCGCCTACAGGGCGTGCTGCAAAGAGAATGAGTGAAACATCTAATAAAGAAGCGAAAACAATACACAGGCTTTTAGAGATGGGGTTTGGTATGGATAGTGATGACCTTACATTTATGAAAAATGAAGAAGATCCTATTGATGCAGATGTTGTTATTTTAGATGAGGTTTCTATGGTTGATGTTGTGCTTATGTATAGCTTGCTTAGAGCGATAAAATCAGGCACAAGACTTTTAATTGTAGGAGATAGCGACCAGTTGCCTTCTGTTGGAGCAGGAAATGTCCTAAAAGACCTTATAGATTCAGAAGTTATAAATACAGTAAGACTAAATGAAATATTTAGACAGGCTCAGGAGAGTATGATAGTAGTAAATGCCCATAAAATAAATAAAGGAGAACCTTTAAAATTAAACGTAAAGGGTAAAGACTTCTTCTTTATTAAAAAAGAAGGCGACGATATACTACAAGAAATTGTGGGAATAGTAAGCGAGAGATTGCCGAAATTCTACGGTGTGGATAAATTAAAAGATATCCAAGTTTTATCGCCAATGAGAAAAGGAACGCTTGGTGTGAATAATTTAAATATAGAACTTCAAAAAAGTTTAAATCCTCCAAATAAATATAAAACTGAAGAAGTATTTTCTAAGAGAACATTTAGAGTGGGCGATAAGGTTATGCAAATTAAAAATAACTACACTAGAAAGTGGAAAAGCGAAGACGGAAGCAACAGCGGACATGGTATATATAATGGAGATATTGGCTATATTTACTATATAGACAAAGAAAAGAAAGAGATATTTGTAATATTCGATAGTTTAAAAATAGTAACTTATAAATACGACGAACTAGACGAATTAGATCACAGTTTCTGTACAACTATCCACAAAAGCCAAGGAAGTGAATTCCCAATCGTCGTAATACCTATGGCGTGGGCACCGCCAATGCTACTTAGCCGAAATCTTCTTTACACAGCTGTCACACGTGCAAAGAAACAGGTTGTACTTGTTGGAGAAGTTAAGTACCTAGAATTTATGATAAAAAACAATCGAAGTAATGACAGATACTCTAATTTAGCACCTAAGTTAAATAAATTAAAAAAAGAGGGTCTGCTTATTGAAGATAATAGATAGAAAAATTATTCAAAGATATTATGATAAAAATAAAAAAACTCATAACCAACTTAATAATAAAGTAATAGAAAGTAATGAGGATTTAGATAATAATATAAAAATAAATAAGATATATATAAATGATATAAAAAATATAGATGATATAAAATCGATACTTAAATCCTTCAAAGATACAATACTAGATTTTATATATCCTAAAAATATTTCATGCATAATCTGTGACAATCCTATAAAACTAACCAACACATATTCTATATGTAAAGATTGTTTCAATAAATTACACTTTTTAAAAGATGCTTGTTTAAAATGTGGGAAACCAATCATACACCACAATTTAGAATATGAAAATATTAAAGACTGTCCATCTTGCATACATAGAAGTTTTTATTTTGATCGGGCGATTTCTTGTATAGAGTACGATAAAACGAGTAAAAAGATGATATTAGACTTTAAATATAAAAATAAAACTTATTTTTGTAGATATGTTGCACAGATTATGAGTGAAAAGATGGAGCTTGAGAATTTAAGTGCGGATTATCTATTATTCGTTCCTTTACATAAAAAGAGACTTAGGAAGAGAGGATTTAATCAAGCACAAAAAATAGCAGAAGATTTGAGTGATATAACAGGAATACCAACTTTAAATTGTATAGTTAGGTGTAAAAATACTAAAAGATTATACAATTTAAATAAAAAAGAAAGAGAACAAGAAGTAAAAAATTCATTCATTATAAAAGATAAAAACAATTTACTCAAAGATAAAAATGTAATATTAATAGATGATATTTTTACGACAGCATCTACAACTAACGAAATATCAAAACTTCTTAGATTAATTCCTGTAAATAAAATAACCATATTAACCTTACTAACGAGGGCAAGAGATACATATATATCTGACAAAGAAAATGACTAACATAAAAATAGTTATATAAGGTAAATCATTCTATTGACATATCTATCATAAGATATTAAAATATATTAGTGATTATTCAGGTCTGTGGTTGAAAGTCCAAGCCAGTCGCAGGCAAAGGGATCCACGTAAGTCAACGCCAAAAGCGGGGTTGATGATCATGGTGCGGCTTAGAAGTAAGACCTACCGATAACCAATAAAATTCTAAATCGAGACGGCTAGTAGTGCGGCAAACCCAGAGCGAACGTCGCAGTAGGCGAGTGTGGGGTCAAAAACCAGGTCAGCTGAATATTCATATAAGTACCTTTTAGGTACTTTTTTGTTGTCTAAATTATACTACTTATGACGCCTCTAAGATAAAGAACAATACTTTATCTTAGAGGCGTTTTTTATATAGACAATCATAAATGAAGATATATTTTTTTACTAAAAGCGTTTAAAAATAGTTAGAAAATTAAATGTGATACACTATTTAATTATATATATCCCTATAAAATGCGTGAATTATGCTATAAAATAGAAAAAAATGTAGTAAATTGTAAAAAAATGTTGACGATTTCATATAAAAACACTTATAATTAGAAAGGAAAAAATGAAAAAGAGTAACACATATAATTACTCGGTAGGGAAACGGACGATAAAAAGCAAAACGAGAGGGTGAAAATATGAAACTTGCAGTAGTAGGGAGTATTAATATAGATATGACGGTAACGTCAGAAAGAATACCACTTAAAGGTGAAACATTAATGGGAGATAGTATAAGCTACATACCAGGAGGAAAAGGTGCTAACCAAGCAGTAGCTATGGCTAAGCTTGGAGCAGAAGTAGAAATGTTTGGATGTGTTGGTAATGATGAGAACGGAAAGAAAATGATAGACAACATGAAAAACTACAGCATAAAAACAGATAACATAAAAGTATTAGATGGAGTTCCTACAGGAATAGCAATGATTACAGTTGCAGAAAATGACAACACAATAATAGTTGTTCCAGGAGCTAATGGAAAAGTAGATAAAGAATATATAGATAGTATAAAAGAAGAATTAAAAAATTATGACATGGTAGTACTTCAACATGAAATACCACTAGAAACAGTACACTACACAGTTGAGTTCTGTGCAGAAAATAATATACCAGTTATATTAAATCCAGCACCAGCAGCTGAAGTACCAATGGAAGTTGTAGAAAAAGTAACTTACTTAACACCGAATGAGCATGAGGCAGTTTTAATATTTGGTAAAGAACTTTCAACAGAAGAACTTCTAAAAAAATACCCAGAAAAATTATTAATAACTCAAGGGTCAAGAGGAGTTTCTACATGTTTAAAAAATGGTGAAATATTAAATGTACCAGCAAGACCAGCTAAAGTAGCTGATACAACAGGTGCAGGAGATACACTAAACGGTGCATTCTCAGTAAAAATAGCAAATGGAGCAGATATAAAAACTGCATTAACTTTTGCAAATACAGCAGCTAGTTTATCTACAGAAAAATTCGGTGCACAAACAGGAATGCCGACAGTAAGCGAAGTAGAAAAAGAGTTACAGTAAAAAGCAAAAGTAAGGAGAAAAGTATCAATGAAAAGACATGGAATATTAAATAGTGATATATCAAGAGTACTTTCATATATGGGACATACAGATTGTATATGTATAGGTGATTGCGGTCTTCCAATCCCAGATGAAACAGAAAGAATTGATTTAGCAGTAAAATTCGGAGTACCAACTTTCATGGACGTTTTAAAAGAAGTTGGCAACGATATGAAAATAGAAAAAATAGTTTTAGCAGAAGAAATAAAAGAACATAATCCACAAGTATTAGCAGAAATAACAGAATACTTCAAAGGACAAGATGTAGAAGTAGAATATGTTTCGCATGTTGGATTAAAGCAAATGACAAGAGAATGCAAAGCTGTAATACGTACTGGAGAAACAACTCCATATGCAAATATAATTTTACAGTCGGGATGTATTTTCTAACAAAAACAAGGAGGTAGAGATATGCAAATTGAAATGCGTGGAATCGATAAGTCGTTTGGAGGAAATGCAGTTTTAAAAAATGCTGGTTTCTTATTAGATGATGGTGAAGTTCATGCTCTTATGGGAGAGAATGGAGCAGGAAAATCGACTTTAATGAAGATTCTAACAGGTGTTTACACTAAAGATGCTGGACAAGTTATAGTAGATGGGAAAGAAGTTTGTTATAACAACCCACAAGAAGCTGAAAAAGCAGGGATAGTATTTATTCATCAAGAGTTAAATGTATTATTTGACTTAACTGTCGAAGAAAATATGTTTTTAGGAAAAGAAATTAAAAAAGTATTTGGAATATGCGACAGAAAAGCAATGAGAAAAAGAGTTCAAGAAATTCTAGATATGCTTGGAGTTGATATAGACCCAACTCAAAGAATGGATGAATTATCTATAGGACAACAACAAATGATAGAAATTGCAAAAGCTCTTATGGTAGATGCAAAAGTATTAATCATGGACGAACCAACAGCAGCATTAACTCAAAGTGAAACAGAAGTATTATTCAAAGTAGTAAATTCCCTTAGAAAAAAAGGTGTTTCAATAGTTTACATATCTCACCGTATGGAAGAAATATTTGAATTATGTGATCGTATAACAATTCTTAGAGATGGTACTTATATCGATACAAAAAGAATTGCAGATATAGATATGAATGACATAGTTAAAATGATGATAGGTAGAGAAATTGGAGAAAGATATCCAGTTAGAAATTCTAAGATAGGTGATGTTGCATTTGAAGTTAAAAACTTAAACTGCCCAGGTGCATTTGAAAATGTATCATTTGAAGTTCGTGCAGGAGAAGTTTTAGGTGTATCAGGACTTATGGGTGCAGGTAGAACGGAAATAATGCAAGCTATATTCGGTAACATGCCAAATGTAACTGGACAACTATTATTAGATGGAAAAGAAATAAAAAATAAAAATCCACAACAAGCAATACAAAATGGTATTGGATTTATAACAGAAGATAGAAAAGTAGAAGGTTTAATGCTTGAAGAAAGTATAATGAAAAATATTTCTTTAGCTAACCTTGGAAGAATTTCTAACGGTGGAGTTATAAATAAGAAAAAAGAACAAGAACTTGTTAATAAAGGAATAGAAGAATTAAGAATAAGATGCTTTGGACCGCAACACGAATGTAATAATTTAAGTGGTGGGAATCAGCAAAAAGTAATATTTGCAAAATGGATTTACACTAATCCAAAAGTTTTAATCCTAGATGAGCCAACAAGAGGTGTTGATATAGGAGCGAAAAAAGAAATTTACAACATAATTAACGAACTTGCGGCAAAAGGCGTTGCGATAATTATGGTCTCATCTGAACTACCAGAAGTTTTAGGAATGTCTGATAGAGTTATGGTAGTAAGAGAAGGCGAAGTAAGAGGAATTTTAAATAAAGAAGAAGCAAACCAAGAAAGTATCATGACTTTAGCAACAGGAGGAGAACTAAATGGAAAATAAGAAAGTAATGAATCGTATACAAGATTTAGGTGCGGTAATTGCCTTAATTCTTTTAGTAGCGGTGATAAGTATCATAAGCCCAGAGTTCAGAACAGTAAAGAACTTCTTATCATTACTTAGACAATCTTCAATAAACGGACTGATTGCCTTCGGGATGACTTGTGTTATTTTAACTGGCGGAATCGACTTATCAGTTGGTTCGGTATTGGCTCTTACAACAGCAATATGTGCTAGTTTAATAGCTAATGGAACACCAGTAGCAATAGCTATGATAGTAGCATTAGTATTAGGTGTAGTATTCGGTATAATAAGTGGTGTGTTTGTAACAAAAGGTCGTTTACAACCATTCATCGCAACATTAATAACAATGACAGTATTCAGAGGATTAACAATGATCTTCATGGATGGTAAACCAATCTCTAACTTAGGAGATAGTTATTTATTAAAATTCGTAGGAAAAGGGCTTATATTAAATATCCCATTCCCAGTAATAATGTTTATATTAATATTTATAGGATTTATGTTTATATTAGAAAGAACTACTTTTGGACGTAAAGTTTATGCAACAGGTAGTAACGAAAAATCTGCAAAATTAGCAGGTATAAACATAGACAAAACTAAAATAGCTACTTATGCAATCTCAGGATTAATGGCAGCTATGTCAGGTTTAGTACTTTTATCTCGTTTAGGTTCAGCACAACCAACACTAGGTACAGGATATGAACTAGATGCAATTGCAGCAGTTGCACTTGGTGGAGTTAGTATGAACGGTGGTAGAGGTAGAATATGGGGAACATTTGTAGGTGTTCTAATAATAGCAGTATTAAATAACGGATTAAACATATTAGGTGTATCTTCTTACTATCAAGATGTAGTAAAAGGATTAGTTATATTAATAGCAGTTTTATCAGACCGTAAACGTTAAGTATTAAAAATAGCCCGTAAATATTAGGAGGATAAAAATGAAACTTAAAAAATTAGTTGCTCTTGTTTCATCAGCAATATTAGCATTCTCTTTAGTAGGATGTAGTATAGAAGGTGAAGAAAATGGAGCAAGTTCAGACGGAAGTTTAGTAGGAAACGGAAGCATAGGATTTTCAGTATCTACACTAAACAACCCATTCTTCGTAACATTAAGCCAAGGTGCGAAGGATAAAGCAAAAGAAGAAGGAAGAGATTTAATAGTAGTAGATGCTGGTGATGATGCAGCAAAACAAACAAGTGATATAGAAGATTTAATTTCAAAAAATATAAGTGTTTTAATAGTAAACCCAGTTGATTCTGATGCAGTTGCACCAGCAGTAAAAGATGCAATAGCAAAAGGTATCAAAGTTATATCTTTAGACCGTGCAGTTAACGGTGTAGATGTAGATTGTTCAATAGCATCTGACAATGTTGAAGGTGCGAGAATGGCAACAGAATACTTAGTAAGTTTAGTTGGAAAAGATGCAAAAGTTGTTGAGTTAGAAGGAACTTCAGGTTCAAGTGCAACAATAGACAGAGGAGCAGGATTCCACAAAATAGCAGATGACCAATTAAATGTTGTATCTAGCCAAACAGCTAACTTCAATCGTTCTGAAGGTATGACAGTTATGGAAAATATGCTTCAATCTAACTCAGATATAAAAGGTGTATTCGCTCACAATGACGAAATGGCACTTGGAGCAGTAGAAGCAATCGGAAGCAAAAACATAATAGTTGTTGGATTCGACTCAACAGATGATGCAGTAGCAGCAATTAAAAAAGGTAAAATGGCAGCAACAGTTGCTCAAAAACCAGACTTAATGGGTGCAACAGCAGTAGAAACAGCTATAAAAATAATAAACGGAGAAGCTGTTGAAAAATCTATACCAGTTGAAGTTGAATTAGTAACAAAATAATTCATAAACTTTGAAAAAAGTAGGTGCAAATGCACCTACTTTTTTTGTATAGAAAATATGATACATTTTAAGTAAATAAAAATTTGTTTTGATTTTCTGATATAAAAGTATTCTATAAAATTCTGAAATCCTTTGTTAAATTTAATCTATCTTCTTCAGTTATAGGACGTAAAACACGACATGGGTTTCCAGCAGCAACAACACCGGCAGGGATATCTTTTGTTACAACGCTACCACCGCCGATTACAGTTCCAGCCCCAATTGTAACGCCACCAAAGATTGTACAATTAGCCCCAATCCAAACATCGTTTTCGATAGTTATAGGTTTAGATGTAGAAATACCCTCAACAATACGTTCAGAAGGATAAATCGGATGGCCCGCACAAGAAAGACAAGTCCCAGGTCCGATAAATGCATTTTCACCAATATTAATTGGAGAAGTATCAAGCATAACACAATTGTAATTTATGAAGGCAAATCCGTGTGTGTGAATATTAAAACCATAGTCACATTTAAAATTTGGTTCGATAAAAGTTATAGGACTACAAGTTCCAAACAATTTTTGTAAAATACTAGCGCGTTTTTCACTTTCATCAGGTCTTGTATTATTAAACTCCCACAATAAATTTTGAGCATTTGTTTTTAACGAATGGTCCATAGCAAAATGTTTTGCGTAATAACCTTTTTCGTTTTCTATCATTTCTTTAGTTATCATTATTCAAACTCCTTTTTATATTATTTTCAGCTATTTATATATTTTAAGACATATAAGCAATTTTGTTTAGGTTAAATTTTAAAATATAATAATCAACCTAACAAAAGTGTAATAAAATCCTATACCTTTTGTTGATACAATAGTTATAGGTTAACTAATAAAAATAATTAAATTTAAGATCTTAAATCCTAAGTAAAAGAGGTGGATTTTATGCAAAATATTTTAAAAATAGAGAATCTAAAAAAATACTATGGAACAAAAAATAATATAACAAAGGCAATAGATAATATTTCATTTATTGTAAATGAAGGAGAATTTGTGGCGATTATGGGGGCTAGTGGAAGTGGAAAAACTACACTTTTAAATTGCATTTCAACAATAGACACAGTTACAGCTGGCAAAATTATAATCAATAATAAGGATATAACGGAAATAAAAGATAGAGATATAGCATCATTTAGAAGAAATAATTTGGGGTTTGTATTCCAAGATTTTAATTTACTAGATACTTTGACAATAGCTGAAAATATATCACTTTCACTAATTATAAATAAAAAGAATGAAAATAAGATAGACGAAATGGTAAACGATATAGCAAAAAGATTGGACATAGAAGGTATACTAGATAAATTTCCATATGAGGTTTCAGGTGGACAGAAACAAAGATGTGCATGTGCTAGGGCGTTGATAAATAATCCAAAATTAATTTTAGCAGATGAACCAACGGGTGCACTTGATTCAAAAAGTTCGAGAATGTTACTTGAAACTATGGATGAGATAAATAAAAATTTAAATGCTACAATATTGATGGTAACGCATGATGCTTTTAGTGCAAGTTTCTGCCAGAAAATATTATTTTTAAAAGACGGAAATATATTCACAGAAATTTTAAAAGGCTCAAAAACAAGAAAAGAATTTTTTAACGAAATATTAGATATACTAACACTTCTTGGAGGTGATGTTCAAGATGTTAAATAATAGATTGAACCTACTAAAAGGAAGTGATGCGAAATGTTGAGAAAGTTAGCAATTAGAAATGCAAAAAGAAGTATAAAAGACTATCTAATATATTTAATTACAGTTATAATGTCATTTTCACTAATAATAGCATTTAACCTAATTGTATATTCCAAAGATGTTAGAGAATTATCTAGTACGATGATGAATTTTAGACTAGCTGTTATAGAAGTGAGTGTGCTAGTAGTATTTGTAATTGGATGGCTAATCAATTATACAATGAAATTTATGTTTTCGAAGATGAGCAAAGAATTTGGAACATATATAATTGTTCCAGATGATGCAGTCTCAGATATGAAAATATTAGATAAATTTATAATGATGAATACAAAAGAGCAAACAACAGAAAAGTTATATAACGATATATGTAAATATGTTAAAAGTACTATGAAAAATGATAAAGAAAAATCAGAGTTTTATCCATATAATTTAGATATAAAAGGAGAAGTGATATCAGAAAATAGATTAGTATTAACCATATTTTCATTTATTCTTTTGTATATAGCATTTATATTCACAGCAATTGTAGCGACTATCTTAGCAATACAAACCTTGAGTGATTCCACAAAATATAAATATCATTATTCAATTTTAAGTAAATTAGGCGTAGAGCAAAGCCAAATATATAAAACAATAAGAAAGCAATTATTAATATTCTTTTTATTCCCAGTAATTTATCCACTTATAATTGATATTTCAGTTACAACCTCATTAAACGGTCTTCTTAATCCAGTACTAAGTAGCGAATACTCATATTTATATGCAATATTATATAGCCTATCATTATTTTTATTTATATACTTGATATATTTTATAGCAACTTATTTTGGATATAAGAAAAATATAGAGGAATAAAGATATAAACTAAAAAAGTTAGATTTATTACTTGACAAGTGAACTACCGTTCACTACTATATAAATATAAGGTGAACGATGGTTCGCTAAGGAGGTTTAAAATGTGTACGACAAAAGAGAAAATTTTATTAACATCGCTTAAACTGTTTGCCCAGGATGGATATGAAGCTGTTTCAATCAGCAAAATTTCTGGGGAATTAGGAATGGCGAAAAGTGCATTATATAAGCATTATAAAAACAAAAGAGATATTTTTGACAGTATTATAAATAGAATGGATGAATTAGATTATGAAAGGGCAAGAGAGTACAATATGCCAGATGGAAATATGGATGAAATCATAAAAGAATATAGAAATATATCTACTGATAAAATCAGAATTTATACAGAAGCACAATTTAAACATTGGACGGAAGAAGAATTTTCATCTTTATTCAGAAGGATGCTTACTTTAGAGCAGTATAGAAATCAAGAAATGTCAGATTTATATCAGAAATACTTGGTTTCTGGGCCGATAGACTATATGACATATTTGTTTGCAGGAATAACAGGAAAAAAAGAAGAGGCAAAACAATTGGCAATTGAGTTTTATGGTCCAATTTTCTTGATGTATAGTCTTTATGATAATAAAAGAGAGGGTGATGATTTAACGGAAATGTTAAAAAATCATGTTGAGAGGTTTTCTAAAAAAATAAATAATTAGTAAAAATAGTCTATAAAAAATTTAGATTAAGAGTAACAATAATAAATTAATAAGAAGGGAGAAAAAGATGGAAGCAATAGTTTATACTTCAAACACTGGTACAACAAAAGAATACGCTAAATTATTAAGTGATAAATTATCTTTGCCTTATTATTCACTTGATGAAATAAAAAATAAGGTTAAACCAGGCGGTAAAATTATATATCTTGGCTGGATTATGGCAAGTGGAGTAAAGGGATATAAAAAAGCAATAAAAGATTATGATGTGTGTGCTGTAGGTGCTGTTGGGATGGGGGCAACAGGAACACAAGTTAAAGAAGTTAGAACGAAAAATAAAATTCCAAGCTCAAAACCAGTCTTTACTTTACAAGGTGGTTTCGATGTTAAAAAACTCCATGGAATTTATAAACTTATGATGACAATTATGGTCAAAACAGCAGGGAAAGGTCTTGCTAATAAACAAGATAGAACACAAGAAGAAGATCAAATGTTAGAAATGATGTTACATGGAGGAAAATACGTTGATGAAAAGAATCTAAAGGCAATTTTAGATTGGTATGGAAAGAGGGGCGAATAGTGTGAAATTATATTTTTCAAACACTACGACTATAATTACAACAATACTCATTCTTATATTGATTGGATTTATGTCTTATTGTTTTATCAATAGGGACAATATACAATTTTGGGGTAGAAGAATATTAATTCTTGTTATATACGGCCTTGTGGTTTGTTGTTTTGCAGCAGCGCGAGATGGACTGGATATTACTATTCAAAATGCTGTTGAGGGGACAGCTATAGCCGGTGGAATATTTGAACTTGTGAGCATCCCGACTATAATAGGATGTATAGGAGCTGGCATTATTATAATTTCATCTATCATATCATTATTTGTAAAAAGCCAAAATGTTAGAGAAATTTTATTTTTTATAATGTGTGCCGGAATAATTTTAAAAATAGTAACAGTAGAAATATCGAGAATTATTATGTAGAGAGAAAACAGCAATTGGTAATGTAAAGTTATCCGTTGCTGTTTTATATTTTGACAAAATTTGATTAATAACAGGCATGGGGTTATATCTTTGTAAAAAACTTTGCAACAAAATGAATTTAGATATAAATATTGAATCTGAATATAAAAGATTTACAAAAGTAAAAATTATTTTTCCAAAAACAAGTCTTTATAAACAATGATTTATTAGATTTAATGCAAAAATTTTGATGTTACTAACATCCAAACATATGTATTGTGGATATATGGATTTTTTAAAATGTTGAAATTTCAACATATAAAAAGTTATTAACAGAGTTATCCACATTATGCACAGGCTTTGTGGACAATTTAATCCACATTTAGACAAAATGTTTTATTATATTAAAATATATTCAAAAAATAAGTTAAAAAAATTTAAAAAAAAATTAAAAATTAAAAGGATATTTAAAACTGGTGGAGAATATATATTAAAACATAAAAAATTATCATAATTGGTGAAGTACATACTATGAACTTTGCATAGTGAAGGGAGCTGTTCTTATGAAAATATTAATAACAGGAAAAAAGATAGAACTTACAGATGGAATCAAAGGGGCTGTAGAAGATAAATTAGGTAAACTAGAAAAATATCTACATGAAGACACTGAAGTTAAAGTTACTGTAAGCGCTAGAAAAGCAAAACAAAAAATAGAAGTAACAATAATCCCTATAAATGGACCTATAATAAGAGCTGAAGATAGCCAAGAAAGTTTATATGCTGCAATTGATGTTGTTTATGACAAACTTAATAAACAATTAAGAAGATATAAAAATAAATTAAAAGGTAAATATCAATCTAAAGGTCAAGATAGCATAAGATTCCAAAATATCGAAGACAATGGCTTTGATGAAAATGATGGAGAATTTGATATAGTAATAGAAAGACACAAAAAATTCGATATGAAACCAATGAGTCCAGAAGAAGCAGTATTACAAATGGAATTAGTAGGACATGATTTCTATATGTTTAGAAATATAGACACAGATGAGATTTCAATAGTTTATAGACGTGAAACAGGCGGATATGGATTAATTGAACATGAATAATAGTATGAAACAAATTAATTAGAGAATGAAAGTAGCGGGCTATCGATAAGAAATTATCGATAGCTCTTTTAAATTCCAACAAAAAATAAATATAGCGAAAATAATATAAAAAATATGTCAATAATTAAAAAGAAAGGAGAGGGGTAAATGATAGAAATATTATTGGTTGTGGTGATAATTTTATTGATAATAAACATTTATATATCGATAAAATCAAAAGGAGTAGATATAACTCCTATGCAAAAAAACATAGACCAAAAACTAATATCAGTAGAAAAAACACTTAGAGAAGAGATGAGTGTAAATAGGGAAGAATCTAGAAAAAACGAAAAATCAAATAGATCTGAAATTGCTGGCTCAATTGACAAACTGAGTTCATCTATATTAGCTAATATGATAGAGTTATCAAAACTTCAAAAGAATCAATTTGATACATATTCAAGAACGATGGAGAGAACTTTAGATGCATTTAACTACAATCTTAGAAATAGTATAGATGATTTAACTAAACTCCAAAATGAAAAATTTACGGAACTTACAAAATCGACAGAAGAAAATCTCGAAAAAATGAGAGTTACAGTTGATGAGAAACTACAAAATACACTAGAAAAAAGACTTAGTGAATCATTTAAAGTGGTGAGTGAAAGGCTTGAACAAGTGCATAAAGGTCTCGGCGAGATGCAAAGTCTTGCGGCTGGTGTTGGTGACTTAAAAAAAGTCCTTTCAAACACAAAGACAAGAGGCGTATTAGGCGAGATACAATTGGAAAGAATATTAGAGCAGTTTCTTTCACCTGAACAATATGAAAAGAACGTAATAACTAAAAAAGGTTCACGAGAAACTGTAGAATTTGCTATAAAATTACCAGGCAAGGACTATGATAACAAAATGGTATACTTGCCACTAGATGCAAAATTTCCACTAGAAGTTTATAATAAATTGTTGGATGCATATGACATGCAAGACCAAGCTCAAATTGAAGTTAATTCAAAAAACTTAGAAAGATTTATAAAAAAATCAGCTAAAGATATAAGGGATAAATATATAGACCCTCCAAATACAACTGATTTTGGATTGATGTTTTTACCTACAGAGGGGATTTATGCAGAAGTCCTAAAAAATCAAAATTTAGTGGAATTAATTCAAAGAGAGTACAAGGTCAACATAACAGGTCCTACAACGCTCGTAGCCCTTTTAAACAGCTTACAGATGGGATTTAGAAGTCTTGCTATAGAAAAACATTCGAGCGAAGTTTGGAAGATACTTGGAGCTGTTAAAACTGAGTTTTCTAAGTTTGAAACAGTGCTTAATTCTGCACAAAATAAATTAAATCAAGCTAGCTCAGAAATAGACAAATTAGTAGGAACTAGAACTAGACAAATTAACCGAAAACTTAAAAATATAGACAAACTTAGCTTTGAAGATACAGATGCTTATCTACCTCAAGAAGATAGTGAGGATGAAGAAATATAAGCAATTAATAAAGTAATTAATATAGAAGTAAATTAAAATGAATTTAAATTTAATTAAATGGGATAAAATAGTATTAAAATAAACGATTGAGGCAATATTTAATATTAAATATTCAAATTTTATGTTAAAATGTATAATAGTATAATTTATGCAATGAGGAGAGATGCGAAACAATGGGTTTTTTAGATAACTTATTCAACATGGCAGACAAAAGAGAACTAAAAGGGTTTGAAAAAATAGCTGATCAAATAGATGCTATGGAACCAAAATTCGAAGCCATGACTAATAAAGAATTAAAAAGTATGACAAATACTTTTAAAGACAGATTAGCAAAAGGCGAAACTTTAGACAACATACTACCAGAAGCTTTTGCTACCGTTAGAGAAGCTTCAAAAAGAGTTTTAGGTATGAGACACTACAAAGTACAACTTATCGGGGGGATGGTTTTACATCAAGGTAGAATAGCTGAAATGAAAACAGGTGAAGGTAAAACATTAGTTGCAACAGCGCCTGTATATCTTAACGCTCTTGAAGGTAAAGGTGTCCACGTTGTTACAGTAAATGATTACTTAGCAAAACGTGATAAAGAGGAAATGGGAAAAGTTTACGAATTCTTAGGACTTACTGTAGGGGTTATAGTTCACGGACAAAGTCCAGAAGAAAGAAGAAAACAATATGAATGCGATATAACATACGGAACAAACAACGAGTACGGATTTGATTACCTAAAAGATAATATGGTAATTCACAAAGAACAAAGAGTTCAAAGAGAATTAAACTATGCTATCGTCGATGAGGTCGATTCTATATTAATAGACGAAGCTAGAACACCACTTATAATATCTGGACCTGGGGATAAATCTACGCATTTATACACAGATGCTAATACATTCGTATTAACATTAAAAAGACCAAGTAAAACACAACAAGAAAAAACAGAAGAAGAAAAAGAACTTCCATCAGATGGAGATTATGAAATAGATGAAAAACAAAAAGCAGTTTCATTAAGTGAATCTGGTATTAAAAAAGCAGAACTTTACTTCAACGTTGAGAATATAACAGATGTTGAACATACTGAATTATTCCACCACATCAACCAAGCGCTTAAAGCACACGCTATAATGAAAAAAGACGTAGACTACGTTTCTAAAGATGGCGAAATAGTTATAGTTGACGAATTTACAGGTCGTCTAATGTTTGGTAGAAGATATTCAGAAGGTTTACATCAAGCTATAGAAGCAAAAGAAGGTTTACACGTACAAAGAGAATCAAAAACTCTTGCTACAATAACATTCCAAAACTTCTTTAGAATGTATTCAAAACTTGCAGGTATGACAGGTACAGCTAAAACAGAAGAAGAAGAATTTAAATCAATCTACAAAATGGACGTTGTACAAATACCAACAAATAAACCAATTTTAAGACAAGACTTACCTGATGTAGTTTATAAAAACGAAAGAGGTAAATTCAACGCTGTAGCAGAAGATATACTTGAAAGACATGCTAAAAACCAACCAGTACTAGTTGGTACAGTTTCAATAGAAAAATCAGAATTACTTTCTCAAATACTTAAGAGAAAAGGTATAAAACACGAAGTATTAAATGCTAAAAACCATGAAAAAGAAGCTGAGATAATAGCACAAGCAGGTAGACTTGGAGCAGTTACTATAGCTACAAACATGGCTGGTCGTGGTACTGACATCGTGCTTGGTGGTAACCCATTATTCTTAACTAAAAAAGAATTAAAGAAACATGGATTTACTGATGATTCAATCAAGAGAGTTGATACTAGTATAGATGCTGAAGAATTAGCAGAAAACGAAGATTTAGCAAAAGCTAAAGAAACTTTCGACTCACTATATCACCAATTTAAAGACCAAGCTGCTAAAGAACAAGAAGCTGTTAAAGAAGCAGGTGGACTTGCTATAATCGGTACTGAAAGACATGAATCTAGAAGAATCGATAACCAGTTAAGAGGACGTTCTGGACGTCAAGGTGACCCAGGTTCATCAAGATTCTATATAGGACTTGACGATGATCTTATGAGATTATTCGGTAGCGAAAGAATACAAGGTGTTGTTGAAAGAATAGGTTTAGAAGAAGATATGCCTATCGAACACAAAATGTTAACTAAATCAATTGAAAATGCACAAAAGAAAGTCGAAGGTAGAAACTTCGGTATAAGAAAACATGTACTTCAATATGATGATGTTATGAATAAACAAAGACAAGTTATATATGCTGAAAGAAGTAGCGTTCTTGAAGGAGAAGATATACACGAATATATCCAATCTATGATAAAAGACAGAATAGGTGCTGCTGTTGAAGCATATACAGAAGATAAAAAAGTAGATTACACAGAATTAAAACACTACCTATATACTTCATTTATGCCAGCTGAAAGTTTAGAAGTTGAAGGACTAGAAACTTTACAAGGTGAAGAATTAATCGAAAAAATCTACGAAATAGCACTTGCTATATACAAAGAAAAAGAAGAAGTTATCACACCAGAAAGAATGAGAGAAATAGAAAGAATCATACTTTTACAATGTGTTGATAGTCACTGGATTGACCACATAGATGCTATGGATCAATTACGTCAAGGTATAGGACTTCGTGCTTTAGGTCAACAAGACCCAGTAATAGCATACAAACTAGAAGGATTCAATATGTTTGACGAAATGGTTGACCAAATAAGACAAGATACAGTTAGATACTTATTCGGAATAACTATAGAAAAACAACCAACTGAAAGAAAACAAATAGTTGATGTTGATACAATAGAAGCTCCAACTGATAAACCTAAACAACCAGTTGTTAAGGAAACAAAAGTAGGAAGAAATGACCTTTGCCCATGTGGAAGTGGTAAGAAATATAAAAACTGCTGTGGCAAAAACTAGGAGGATCTAATGCTAAGAGAATTAGATTATAGACAGTCAGTTGAGACAATGTCTAAAGATTTAAAAGAATTGGGTGTTTCCCTTTGACATCGCTTCAAAGAAAGCACAAATTCAAAAATACGAAGAAGAAATAAATAAACAAGATTTTTGGGATGATAACGAAAGAGCTCAAAAAATTCTTCAACAAAACAGCGATTTAAAAAACATAATCTCTGAATATGAAGAGTTAAACTCTAACTTAGAAGACATAGAAGTTTTAATAGAACTTGGTCTTGAGGAAGAGGATGAGTCGATTGAACGTGACATCGAAAAATCTATAAAAACACTTGAAGATAAAATAGATGAAGTTAAAATAAAAACTTTATTAAATGGAAAATACGATGCCAATAATGCTGTTTTATCTATAAATGCTGGAACTGGTGGATTAGATGCACAAGATTGTGCACAAATGATACTTAGAATGTACCTTAGATGGGCTGACCAAAATAACTTCAAGGTCAAAACATTAGACATGATAAGTGACCCAGAGGCAGGGATAAAAAGTGTTACGCTACTGATTCAAGGAACAAATGCTTACGGGTATCTAAAAAGTGAAAAAGGCGTTCATAGAATCGTCAGAATATCACCTTTTGATGCATCAGGAAAAAGACATACATCTTTCGTTTCAGTAGATGTTACGCCAGAGCTTGATGACAAGATTGATGTTGAGATAAATCCTAATGATTTAAAAATAGACACATATAGATCATCTGGGGCTGGAGGACAGCACGTAAACAAAACTGATTCTGCGGTTAGAATAACTCATATTCCAACAGGAATTGTTGTTCAATGCCAAAATGAACGTTCACAATTTGCCAATAAAGACACTGCAATGAAGATGTTAAAAGGTAAATTGATTCATTTAAAAGAATTAGAAAACAAAGAAAGAATTGAGGACATCCAGGGTAAATATTCACAAATAACATGGGGGAGCCAAATAAGGTCCTATGTATTCCAACCTTATAAATTAGTGAAGGACCACAGAACTAATGCGGAGATTGGAAACGTGGATAGCGTAATGGATGGAAATATCAATTTATTCATAAATGAATATTTAAAAATGAATAAAATGAAAAATCAATAAAAAATAATACAGGGGGGCTACAAATACACGTGGCTCCCTGTTTTTTAAAGGAGTTGTTTGGGTTGGATATATATAACATTTTAGAAAAAGAGTTTAAGATTAAAAGGGAGTATATAGATAACACTATAAAACTAATTGATGAAGGAAATACAATCCCTTTCATTGCAAGATATAGAAAAGAAATGACAGGCGAGATGAGCGATGTCACTTTAAGACAGTTAAACGAAAGACTTACTTATCTTAGAAATTTAGAAAGCAGAAAAGAAGATGTAACTAGAATAATAGATGAGCAAGGAAAATTAACTGAAGAACTAAAAACTAATATAGCAAAAGCAAAAACACTTCAAGAAGTTGAAGATATTTATGCTCCTTATAAACAAAAGAAAAGAACAAGAGCAACAATAGCTAAGGAAAAAGGATTAGAACCTTTAGCTCAATCTCTATTAAAACAAGATATAGCTGATATAAATATGGAGGCCTCTAATTATATAAACACAGAAAAAGGTGTAGAAAATGTTGAAGATGCACTTAAAGGAGCTTTAGACATAATCGCTGAAGTTGTGTCTGATGATGCAGAAATAAGAAAATACATAAGAAAATTAGCTATAGACCATGGTATTGTCGTAACTCAAAATACAACTGACGAAAAATCAGTTTATGACATGTACTATGATTATAGTGAGCCAGTTAGAACAATGGCATCACATAGAGTTCTTGCAATAAATAGAGGAGAAAAGGAAAACTTCTTAAAAGTTAAGTTAGAAATAGATAACGACAAAGTATTAAATTATATAGAAAATAAATACATAAATAAAAACAATTCAAAAAATAAGACAGAAATTCTATCAGCTATCGAGGATTCATACAAAAGACTTATTTTCCCTTCTATAGAAAGAGAGATAAGAGCTTATTTAACAGAAAATGCACAAGAGAGAGCAATCAGTGTATTTGGTGAAAATATAAAAAATCTACTATTACAACCACCGCTAAAAGGCAAGGTAGTTATGGGATTTGACCCTGGTTATGTAAATGGATGTAAAATAGCTGTTGTAGATAGAAATGGTAAATTCCTTGATCAATCAATAGTATATCCACATAAACCACAGGCAAAAATGGAATCAGCTAAAAAGAAAGTTGTAGATTTAGTCAAAAAATATGACATAGATGTAATAGCAATCGGTAATGGTACTGCATCTAGAGAGTCTGAAAAAATGATAGCTGATTTAATAAAAGAAGAAAACTTAAATACTCAATATGTAATTGTTAGTGAGGCTGGAGCATCAATATACTCTGCATCAGAATTGGCAGCAGAAGAACATCCAGACATCAATGTATCTATAAGAGGTGCAATTTCAATAGGTAGAAGACTTCAAGACCCACTTGCAGAACTTGTAAAAATAGAGCCACAAAATATAGGTGTTGGACAATATCAACACGACCTAAATAAAAAGAGACTTACAGAAGTTTTAGATGGAGTTGTTGAGGACTCTGTTAATAGTGTTGGTGTTGATTTAAATACAGCATCTTATTCATTACTTGAACATGTTTCTGGAATAAGCAAAACAGTGGCAAAAAATATAGTTACATATAGAGAAGAAAATGGAGCATTTACATCAAGAGCCCAACTTAAAAAAGTTAAAAGACTTGGACCAAGTGCATTTGTTCAATGTGCTGGATTTATGAGAATTGCTGATGGTAAAAATCCACTAGATAATACTGGTGTCCATCCTGAAAGTTACGATGTTTGTAAAAAGATGATAGAGATGTTAGGTTATACTATGGATGATATCGAAAGCAAAAATATTGATGATATAGACGATAGAGTTAAAAATATAGGTCTAAAAGAAATAAGCAAAAAATTAGAAGTAGGAGAGCCTACTTTAAAAGATATAATTTTAGAAATTAAGAAACCAGGTCGTGATCCTAGAGATGAAGGTATGAAACCTATATTAAGAACAGATGTATTAAAAATTGAAGATATACAAGAAGGCATGGTGCTTAAAGGTACTGTCAGAAATGTCGTTGATTTTGGTGCATTTGTCGATATAGGAATTAAAAACGACGGACTTGTTCACAAATCACAAATGAGCAATAAATTTGTAAAAGATCCAATGGAAGTAGTATCTGTTGGTGATGTTGTAGATGTTAAAGTTATAGGAATAGATTTAGATAAGGGACGCGTTTCATTATCTATGAAACTGTAATTATAAAAAATCGTATTTGCAAAATATGTGAATACGATTTTTTATATGTACTAAAAAAACAAGATAAAATGTAATTATATGGTATAATATAAAGGTAAATAATTTTAATATTGGGAGTTTTTTATAAAGGGAGTGAATTCTGAATGAGTTTTATAAAGGTTGAAAATGGATCTTGTGTTAATATTAAAAATTGTATATTTGAGGGGTTAAATGGAAAAAATGTTATATCATGCGATGCAACATCAACAGTTAATATAAAAGAAAATATATTTAAGAAATCAGATGATGTTAATATAGATAATAAATTTTTTAAAATTCATACAGATTATAAGAATAGGGGAAAAAATAGTAAATGTAAATGTGGTAGCAATAAAAAACAAAAGGATTGTTGCTTAAAAATAATACAAAAACTTAATTTAAATGAAAGTAAAAATATATGCTTAGTTATTGGAAATGGTTTTAATATATCAGCTAGGAATTATTTGAAGGATACAAATCAGGAATTAGAATTAAATACAGCAGATTTTTTTAACTGGGAAATTGAATCAATTTCAAAAAAAGGCGAATGTTTAATAGATGATTTTCCTATATTAAAAAAATATTTAGATAAAGTTGAATATGAAAAATCATTTGAAAAAGTACAAGAGTTAAATGACTTTGCGAGTAAAATACTTAAAGAAAACTTAGATGATAATGAAGCAAATATTTTAATCTGTGAACTTAAATATTATATAACAATTGCATTTTCTAATTTTCAAATAGAGTTTCAAAAAAAAGATATTTCACAATGGTCATGGGTTAGAGTTTTAAAGTTAATGAAAGATAAACTAAGTTATATAATATCTTTTAATTATGAATTAGTATTGGAAAATGCATTAAAAAAAGCAAATATTCCATATAGAAGAGTGGGCTTATATGAAGAAGATAAGGGTATTGCAATATTAAAACCTCATGGTTCAATAGATTTTGATGTCTTAGGTATAAATGTTCCATTGTCACTTCCTATTAATTCATATAAAGATAGAAATGATATGCCAATAAGGAAAATAGAAGAAAATAATTTAATTACTAGAAGATGTGAATGTGATATTATTTTACCTTTAGAAGAATCATATCAAAAAGAATATCAATGGATTAAGCCTGGTTATGATGAATTAAATAAATATGGAAATCAAATAGACAATCTAATAATATGTGGAATGTCTTATTGGGAATGCGATAAAGAGGAAATTGATTACATTTTAGATTCAACAAGTAAAGATGCTTTTATAACTATAGTAAATAAAGTAGAAAATCCAGAATTAATAAAAAAGATATATTCAAAATTTGATAAAAACAAAGTACAGACTATAGATTTGGATAGATTTATAAATACAATATAAAGTAATACATATAATATAAAGGCTAGGGTTAATACCTAGCCTTTATATTATATGTATGTTTATGATAAATATTTTTAGATTATATAGAAATGATTAGTTGAGAAAGGTATAAAATTTATATTTAGATGCATTATCAAAGGGAGAATAAAGAAAACTAATTAGTGTTTTAGAAAATGATAATAAAGAGAGATATTAACGATTTTACTAATATCAGAGCAAGTCAGGAGTATTCAATTTTTGTGAATTTAGGTTGGGAGTGTAAAAATTTTGAGAAAGTTAATAGCTAATATTGAAAATCTAAAATACTAGAGGTTAACGTGAAAAATATGTATGAAAAGTGGAACGAATTTTATTTGTTTTAAAATAGAGTGCGTATTATAAGATATGTTTCAACTCAATATATAAGTCTTGTTTAAAATAAGTTTATATGTTAATTTAGAAACACGACATTTAAAAATATAAATAGTTAAAAACTCAAAATAGATTATAAAAATATAATAAAATTGGAGGCATATAGTGTTACTTATAAAAAATGGAACAGTAAATACAATTACTAAAGGAATACAGAAAATAGGAATATTAATAAAAGATAAAAAAATAGTAGCAATGGGGGAAAAACTAAATTCATTAAGCACAGAGTTTGTACTTGATGGTGAAGTTATAGGAAGAGAAGATGACTACGAAGAGCTTAACAAGGAACTGAGAGCTAATGGTGAGTTTGATTTTGACCCAAATACGGATACATTAGAAATAATAGATGCACAAGGGCAATTCATCTATCCAGGGTTTATCGATGCACACACTCATTTAGGTCTTTGGGAAGACGGAATGGGAGTAGAAGGTGCTGATGGAAACGAAGAAACTGACCCTATAACACCACACTTAAATGTAATCGACGGAATAAATCCAATGGATAGAACATTTAAAGAGGCGTATGAAGGTGGAATAACAGCAGTTTGTACAACTCCTGGAAGCGCAAATGTTATGGGTGGACAAGCAGCTGCAATCAAAACTTTTGGTAGAAGAATAGACAAAATGATAATCAAAAATCCAGTTGCATCAAAAGTTGCATTTGGTGAAAATCCAAAATCATGCTACGGTTCAAATGATAATACACCACAGACAAGAATGGCGATTGCTGCATTACTTAGAGAGAATTTAAGAAAGGCAGAAGAATATTTATTTGACTTAAAATCGGCAGAAGAAGATGAAGATATAGATAAGCCAGAATTTGATATAAAATTAGAATCGCTTATACCTGTGTTAAAAAAGGAAATACCTTTAAAAGCACATGCACACAGAGCTGACGATATGTTCACAGCGATAAGAATTGCTCAAGAATTCGATTTAAAACTTACACTAGATCACTGCACAGAGGGGCACATGATAGTGGAAGAATTATTAGAAGAAGATTATCCACTTATAGTAGGTCCATCTTTATCAGAAAGATCAAAAATTGAGCTTAGAAACTTAACTTTTGAAACTGCTGGGATTTTATCAAATGCAGGGAAGGATATCTGCATAATGACAGACCATCCAGTAATCCCACTGCAATATCTACCTATATGTGCGGGATTAGCTGTTAAATACGGTATGAAACAAGAAAAAGCACTAGAGGCGATAACTATAAATCCAGCAAAAGTTTTAGGAATAGAAGACAGAGTTGGTTCTATAGAAGTTGGAAAAGATGCCGATATAGTGATTTGGGACGGAAACCCACTAGAAATCCAAAGTAATGTTTTATACACAATAATAGATGGAAAAGTCGTTTATAAAAGATAAATCAAATGTAAAATCTAAGTATTAAAAAGTAATTAGAAAGTAACTAATAAAACATTAAAAATAATTAATAAGAATAATGTAATTAGTAAAAAGATAATATAATAATGTAATTAGTGAAAAAATAACATTAAGGAAAAATAATATTAAGGAAACAATAACATTAAATTATAATTAAAATAAATAATTATAATTTAAATTCAAAAAATAATATTGTGTAAACAAAAAAATAAAAATTTATATCTAATATATGCTAGAAATACAATTCAATATATAAAAAAATATGGAATTAATAAGAATAATGTATAAATGTAGCATGTGAAAATATTAATTTTGTTGACAGAAATTATTACATTGATTATTATAATAATTGAATAGGAAAATAAAATAACTAGAAAAAATCTTCGGGGCAGGGTGAGATTCCCTACCGGCGGTAAAGCCCGCGAGCTATTTAATTAGTTGATTTGGTGAAATTCCAAAGCCGACAGTAGAGTCTGGATGAAAGAAGAGAGTTATAAATTTAAAAGATTTATTTATTATGATTACTCATAAAACTCGAAGAAGAAGATTCTCTCGAGTTTTTTTATTTGACCTATAATAATTTATTTTATTGGAGGTTATGTATTATGCAACAAAGTGTAAATACTCACAAATCAAAAAGAACAATGTCTACTAGAGTGATAGCTCAGATAGGAATTTTGGCAGCTATATCTTATTTTTTAAGATTTTTAGAAGTGCCATTACCAATATTCCCATCATTTTTAAAACTTGATTTATCAGATATAGTAGCAGTATTCGGTGGATTATCAATGGGACCTGTTGCAGGTTTTATAGTAGTCGTAATCAAAAACTTATTACAAGCAGTTTCAGGAAGTACAACTGGAGGCGTTGGTGAAATAGCAAACGTATTAATCGCAGGACCATATGTATTAATGGTATGCTTTATATGTAGAAAAGCTAAAACTTATAAAAATGTATTAATCGGTGGTGTTTTAGGAACAATACTTATGGCGATAGTCGGTGCAGTAGTAGATTATTACATAGTATTCCCATTATACGGATTAGTAATGCCAATGGATGTAATAATAAGCATGGGTACAGTATTAAACCACAGAGTTACAGATTTATTCACTTTTATGATTTGGTTAGTAATACCGTTTAATATATTAAAAGGTGCAATCATGACAGTGGTAATTTTACCATTATATAAAAAGATGGAAAGAATATTAAGAGTTAAATAGATTTATAAAAATAAACCTGTCCTTTTGTTAGGGCAGGTTTTTTAGTTTCCATCGAGTTAATGAAAAGTATAAGGCTAGTGACATATCTCATACTTTTTTTAGGTTATAATAAATATAGTCTTATACATTGAAAAAATAACGTATAAGCCTATAAAACTACTAAAAAGTATAATATAATAATATTTGGTTTATATTTAAACTGTAGAGTGTAATAAATAACATTAATTTCACCTTATAGTTTAAATAGTAGATTAGATACGGAGATGAAAATATGAAAAACACACAGATGATAAAGAATATATACTTAAATAACGATCAAGAAACTAGGGAGATTGGTTTTAAGTTAGGTAAACTTTTAAAGCCAGGGAGCATAGTTTGTTTAATCGGTGATTTAGGTGCAGGAAAAACAACAATGACTCAAAGTTTGGCAGAGGCACTAGAAGTAGATGACTATATCACAAGTCCAACTTTCACAATAGTGAACCAATACGAAGGAAAAATGCCACTATATCATTTCGACGTATACAGAATTGGATGTAGCGAGGAAATGTACGATATAGGATTTGAAGAATACATAAATGGTGACGGTGTATGTATAATCGAATGGGCAAATATAATCGAGGACATACTACCAGATGAATACTTAAAAATAGAATTAAACTACAAAGACATGGGAAGAGAGATGACGCTTATTCCTTATGGCGAAGAATATGAAAAAATAGTTGAGGAGTTGACTAAATAATGAAGATTTTAGGGATAGATACATCATCTATGGCGGCAAGTGTAGCTGTTATAGAAGACAATAAATTAATTTGTGAATATACAATTAACACTAAAAAAACTCATTCACAAAAACTTATGCCAATGATAGAAAATATGCTAGGTTTAAGTGATTTAAATGTGCGTGAGATTGATGCGATTGCAGTTTGTGAAGGGCCAGGTTCTTTCACAGGGCTTAGAATTGGTATGGCAACAGCAAAGGCAATAGCTCATGTTAACGATATACCAGTGATAGGAGTTAATTCACTAGAGGCTTTAGCAGCAAATATGAACCTTTGTGATAAAAAAATATGCTCAATATTAGATGCACAAAGAAATCAAGTTTATACAGGAAGATACCAATATGAAGGTACAAAATTAGTAGAAATAAAAGAAATCGGAATTCAACAAATAGACGAACTTCTTGAAGAATTAGCACAAAGCGGTGAACAATGGATATTAGTTGGAGAAGCTGTTTATAAATACGAAGACAAAATAAGAGAAATATCTAATATAGAAATTCCAGCAGCATCAAATAACGTGACAAAAGCAGGAAGTTTATGTTCTGTGGCGAAAGTTAAATTTGATGAAGGAAAAGATATATTCGATTGTTATACAGTAAATCCGCTATATATCAGAAAATCACAAGCAGAAGAACAATATGAAGAAAAACAAAGAAAATTAGAAGCTGAAAGAAAACTTCAAGAACAAAAATAATTAATAAAGGCTATATAAATATAAATACTATTTAGTCTACAAAAATAATTAATAATATTGGAGAAAAGTGAGGTTTCAAAATGGAAAAGAATCGAGAAAATCTAAATAATATAAATCAAGATTTACATATGGATTTAAACCCAATTTTGGGGCTGGGCACAGAATTAAATATGAATAACTTAATAATTAGACCAATGAGAAAAGACGATATAGATGGAGTTCATAGAGTAGAGGTAAATTGTTTTGATGATCCATGGTCAAAAAAATCTCTAATGGATGAACTAAAAAACAACTTAGCTAGATATCTTGTGGCTGAGTTGGATTCTGTAATTGTTGGGTATGTGGGCGTTTGGTTTGTTGTTGATGAAGGTCACATAACAAACGTAGCAGTACACAGCGATTATAGAGGACAAAAAATAGGTGATAGATTAGTGGCTGAAATGGTGAAACTTTGCAAAGAGCATGGATTAGTTTCAATGACTTTAGAAGTTAGAAGTTCAAACACAGTTGCACAAAATCTATACAGAAAATATGGATTTAAAATGGCAGGAGTCAGAAAAGAATATTATAGCGATAGAGAAGACGCAATAATAATGTGGAATCAGCTATCAGAATTATAAATATGACATTTGCATAATGAATGATATAAATAAAAAAATTAATAAACGTAAATATACAAAATTATAAATAGCTAGAATATGAGGCGGTGAAACAATGAAGGATATAATAACTTTATCGATAGAAAGTAGTTGTGATGAGACTGCAGTTGCAGTATTAAAAAACGGAAGAGAAGTACTTGCAAATATAGTTTCAACACAAATTGAATTACATAAAAAGTTCGGTGGTGTAGTTCCAGAAGTTGCATCAAGAAAACACATTGAAAATATAGATGCAGTTTATCAAGAGGCACTAGACACAGCAGGAATAAAAGCAGAAGATATCGACCACATAGCAGTAACTTATGGACCAGGATTAGTTGGAGCTCTTTTAGTAGGATTATCTTATGCTAAGGCACTTGCGTTTACGCTTGGTGTTCCACTAGTTGGAGTAAACCACATGCAAGGTCACATAAATGCAAACTATATACAACACAAAGATTTAAAACCTCCATTTATAACTTTAGTAGTTTCAGGAGGGCATACTCACTTAGTTGAGGTTAAAGATTATCAAAATTATGAAATCCTAGGAAGAACTAGAGATGATGCATCTGGTGAGGCATTTGATAAAATATCTAGAGCTATGGGGCTTGGATATCCAGGTGGACCAATAATAGACAAGCTTGCAAAACAAGGAAACAAACATGCAATAGAATTCCCAAGAGCATACTTAGATGATTCATATGATTTTAGTTTTAGTGGATTAAAATCAGCAGTATTAAATTATTTAAATGCTCAAAAAATGAAAAAACAAGAGATAGTAGTAGAAGATGTTGCTGCATCTTTCCAAGAGGCAGTAGTAGAAGTATTATCTACAAAAGCTGTCAATGCAGCCGAAGAAAAAGGATACAAAACAATCGCCTTATCTGGTGGTGTTGCTGCAAACTCAGCACTAAGAGAAAAGATAACACAAATGGCAAACGAAAAAGGCATAGAAATAAAATTCCCAGGATTAGATTTATGCACAGACAACGCAGCTATGATAGGGTGTGCAGGATATCATAATTTTATAAATGGAAAAATTGATGATATGTCATTAAACGCAGTGCCAAACTTAAAAATAGACATTAACTAATAAAATATAATCTAGATTTTGTTCGATAAATAACTAACAATTTTTAGAATTATATAAACAAATTATGACAAAATAGGAGAAGACATCATGGAAATCAAAAGATTTGAAGGAACAGGAAGAATGAGTAAAGTAGTTGAACATAACAACACTCTTTACTTAAGTGGATTAACTAACGACGAAGGTGATATGAAAGAACAAACTGCAGCAGTTTTAGCTAAAGCTGAAGCAATATTAAACCAATATGGTTCTGACAAAAACCACATATTATCAGCAACTATATACGTAAAAGATATGGCATTATTCGCTGATATGAACTCAGTTTGGGATGCTTGGGTAGAAAACGGAAACGAGCCAGCAAGAGCTTGTGTAGAAGCTAACATGGCTAGAGAAAACTTATTAGTTGAAATAAGTATAGTTGCAGCTAAAAAATAGTATTTAAAATTAGTTCTAAATATTAAAAAAGCTCATATAATAAAGTGACTATATGATTAAATAGACAAAATAAAAAGTTCTAGATACCTACTTAAATAAGGTAAACTAGAACTTTTTTTATTTAAATAATAAGTTATTACATTAATTCTTCCCAAAGCTCATAAAGTTCAGCAAGTCTATCTTCTAAGTTAGATTTCTCTTGTGAAACTTCTTTAGAACGTTCAGGATTAGAGTAAACTTCTTCTAAACAAAGAAGTTCATCAAGCTCACTTATTTTAGTTTCTATTTGCTCGATTTCTTTTTCTGTATTAACTATTTTGTTTCTGTTTTTCTTTTGTCTTTCACGTTCTTCACGTTCACGACGTTTTTCTTCTTTAAGTTGAGTTTTAGTTTTTTCTGATTCTTCTTCAACAACAGCGTTTATCTCTTCAGATTCTTTCTTTTTAGCCATGTAATAGTCATAGTTACCAAGATATTCAGTAATTCCGTTTTCGTCTAATACTAAGATTTTGTCTACTACAGTATTTAAGAAATATCTATCATGAGATATGATCATTAATGTGCCATCATATTGAAGGATGGCATCTTCTAGTGCTTCTCTAGATAGTATATCTAAGTGATTTGTAGGTTCATCAAGTAAAAGCAAGTTTGACTTAGAAAGCATAAGTTTTAATAAGTTAATTCTACATTTTTCTCCACCACTTAATTTACTTATTTCTTTAAAAACATCATCACCAGTGAATAAGAATGAGGCAAGTACACTTCTAAGCTTAGTTGTAGTCATATTAGGGAATTCATCCCATACTTCATCTAAAATAGTCTTTGATAAATCAAGGTTAGATTGCTCTTGATCATAGTATCCTACATTTACGTTGGTACCTAATACTTTTAAGCCACAATCAGGTTCAATCTTATCCATTATTATTTTAAATAATGTTGTTTTTCCTCTACCATTTTCACCTATTAAAGCTACTTTTTCTCCACGTTTTAAATCTAATGAAAGATTTGTAAAAAGCATCTTATCACTATAGGATTTCTTCAAGTTTTCAATATGTAAAACATCATATCCACTTTTAACTTGAGTTTCAAATTTAATTTTAGAGCTTTCCTTATCAGTAGGAGGAGCATCAATCTTATCCATTTTTTCTAGGGCTTTTTCTCTACTTTCTGCAGCTCTAATGCTTTTTTCACGATTGAAAGAACGGAATTTTTCAATTATAGCTTCCTGTCTTTTAATTTCTGCTTGTTGAAGATCATATGCTTTTTGTAAAGCTTCATATTTTTTCTTCCTTTGTTCAATATATTTAGTATAAGGAACATTATAAGTTTCAACGCTTCCGCTGATTACTTCAAAAGTTTTGTTTGTTACAGAGTCAAGGAAGAATCTATCATGAGATATAACTAATACAGTTCCCTTATAGCTTTTTAAGTATTCCTCTAACCAAGTTATTGCTTCTAAATCAAGATGGTTGGTAGGCTCATCAAGAAGTAGTATATCTGGTTTTCTTAAAAGAAGCTTACATAAAGCTACTCTTGTTTTTTGGCCACCACTTAGAGTAGATATTTCTTTATCAAAAAGTTCTTCTACAAAACCAAGTCCATTTAACACTCTAGATATTTCACCTTTATAAATATAACCACCTTTATGTGAATAGATGTCTTGAAGAGTAGTATAATCTTTTATTAATTTATCATGATAAGCTGCATTGCTAGCATCATAAGGCTCGTTCATTTTAACTTCTAAAGTAGCTAATCTATTTTCAATATTTAATAATTCTTCAAAGACAGATAAGGTTTCTTCATATATTGTTTTTGAAGAATCAAGAGATAAATTTTGTGATAAGTATCCAAGATTACTGGTTTTATCTATAAATACTTCACCAGAATCTTGGGAAAGCTCTTTAGTTATTATTTTAAAAAGAGTTGATTTACCTTCGCCGTTTGGGCCTATTACACCAACTTTATCTCCTTCATTTATAGAGAATGTAATGTTTTTTAATATATCTCTAATACCATAACTTTTACATATATCTTTACAACTTAAAACTATCATTATATTTAACCTCCATATTAAGTAGAGTCGTAATTATTATACTATAATAAGAAATTTAAAGCTATTGTAAAAGTAAAGTAATAATCTAAGGTGGAAAAATAATTAATGAATATTTATGAAAAATAAAATTTAGGAACTGTGTTATTTGAATGTTTAATTCAATTAAAACAGTTCCTAAGTTTTATTGGTAGTCTACAGTAAGAAGATATCCCAGTTTTGGAGTATCATTAAATAGACCAATTATATAAATGGTATAGAAGTTGCCATTATCAAAAGAAATATTATTTATATATTTTTTAACGCTTTCATCTGAAGCAATGGTAACTTGTAAATTATAAATTCCAGAAGAAATCATATAGTAGCCTGTAGTTTCCAAATATTCCACACTATTAAAAAGCTCCGTATTGTTAGGCAACGAAAGGCTAAGCAATGGAGAATTAGGAGAAAGATTCATAAACCTAAGGAAAGTAGATATTTTGGTGGAAGGAACATTATCATCTTTAAGCCTAAAAAGATATAAGTTATCTTGTAATGTAACCACTGATATTGTGTAATTTGCACCATGAGTGATTGCTATATCTTGAGAAAGTAATGGTTTATCATAAGTACATGCAGCATATAATTGGAATTGGTAGCTACCAGCTGGTAGAGCAGAATATTTAGTCAGTTGGCTAAAGGATACATTTCTAGCAATGAGATTACCATTGGCATATATATCAATAGCAGTAGCAGTTGGAACAGCATGAAGT